>Ga0207650_10000089_pt1 | contig 120962 bp, 98 predicted proteins | sample KBSS63metaG_FD_184325 | JGI IMG/M metagenome (GOLD analysis project Ga0207650, IMG submission 184325) | Switchgrass rhizosphere microbial communities from Kellogg Biological Station, Michigan, USA - KBS S6-3 metaG (SPAdes) (version 2) | ecosystem: Host-associated > Plants > Roots > Rhizosphere...
ACCATTGCTGGCTTCAAAGGCATCCTCAACGGTGACTACGACCACCTGCCAGAACAAGCGTTCTACATGGTCGGCGGCATCGAAGAAGCGATCGAGAAAGCCAAGAAACTGTAATCCAAGCGCCCGGCAACGGGCGCTCATCAGGTTGAGGCAATCAGATGGCTATGACAGTCCATTGCGATATCGTCAGCGCGGAAGGGGAAATCTTCTCCGGTCTGGTAGAAATGGTGATTGCACACGGCGACCTGGGTGACCTGGGTATTGCCATGGGCCACGCGCCGTTGATCACCAGCTTGAAGCCAGGTCCGATCACGCTGACCAAGCAAGGCGGGGAAAAAGAGGTGTTTTACATCTCTGGTGGTTTCCTCGAGGTTCAGCCGAACATGGTCAAGGTACTTGCCGACACTGTGCAACGTGCTGGCGACCTGGATGAAGCCTCCGCTCAGGAAGCCGTCAAGGCTGCCGAGAAAGCCCTGAACGAAAAGGGTGCGGACTTCGACTACAGCGCTGCTGCTGTACGTCTGGCTGAGGCTGCAGCTCAGCTGCGCACGCTCCAGCAGATCCGTAAGAAGTAAGCGGCCACGCCGTCATGCTTCATGCGCGATTGATTAAAAAGGGTAGCCTCGGCTACCCTTTTTCTTTTTCAGCAAAACACTTCGTTGGTCTGACGCCGGACCGCCCAGGATTGGTAGCCATTCATGTCTCTTGAAATCGTCATTCTCGCCGCAGGCCAGGGCACCCGTATGCGTTCGGCCCTGCCCAAGGTGCTGCACCCGGTTGCCGGCAACTCCATGCTTGGCCATGTTATCCACAGCGCTCGACAACTCGACCCACAGCGCATTCACGTGGTGATCGGTCACGGTGCGGACGTGGTGCGTGAACGCCTCGCCGCAGACGACTTGAATTTCGTTCTCCAAGATAAGCAATTGGGTACCGGCCACGCCACTGCGCAGGCGGTGCCGTTCATCACCGCCGATACGGTGTTGATCCTCTACGGCGACGTACCGTTGATCGAAGTGGAAACCCTGCAACGCCTCCTCAAGCACGTCGTGCCTGGCCAGATGGGCCTGCTGACCGTCGAACTGGACGACCCTACCGGCTATGGGCGCATCGTGCGTAATGCCGACGGCAAGGTCGCGGCTATCGTGGAGCACAAGGACGCAAGCGAGGCCCAACGCGCGATCACCGAAGGCAACACCGGCATTCTCGCAGTACCGGCCAATAAGCTCGCTGACTGGATGAGCCGTCTGTCCAACAACAACGCCCAAGGCGAGTACTACCTCACCGACGTCATCGAAATGGCCGTGAGCGATGGCCTGCTGGTCGCCACCGAACAACCCCACGACCCGATGGAAGTGCAGGGCGCCAACGACCGTAAGCAGCTTGCAGAGCTTGAACGCCACTATCAGTTGCGCGAAGGTCGTCGCCTGATGGCCCAGGGTGTGACCCTGCGCGACCCGGCACGCTTCGATGTGCGCGGAGAAGTCAGCGTGGGTCGCGATGTGCTGATCGATATCAACGTGATCCTCGAAGGCCGTGTGATCATCGAAGACGACGTGGTGATCGGCCCTAACTGTGTGATCAAGGACAGTACCCTGCGCAAGGGGGCGGTGATCAAGGCCAACAGCCATATCGATGGCGCCGTAATGGGGGAGGGCAGCGATGCCGGCCCGTTTGCGCGGCTGCGTCCGGGGACAGTGATGGGCGCCAGGGCGCACGTTGGCAATTTCGTCGAGCTGAAAAACGCGAAAATGGGTGACGATGCGAAGGCCGGCCACTTGGCCTATCTCGGTGATGCCGTGATCGGTGCTCGCAGCAACATCGGCGCTGGCGCAATCACCTGCAACTACGACGGTGCCAACAAGTACCAGACCACTATTGGTGAGGACGTATTTATCGGCTCGAATAACTCGTTGATTGCGCCAGTGACTATCGGTGATGGTTCGAACACTGCCGCGGGCTCAACCATCAACCAGGATGTGGATAAGTCCCAACTGGCCGTAGCCCGCGCCCGCCAACGCAATATCGACGGCTGGAAACGCCCGGTCAAAATCAAAAAGACCTGAGTTATCCACAATTTCACAGGCAGCATAACGCCAATATGGAAGGGGGCTTGCTCCCGATGGCGGTGGTTCAGTCGATGCAAAGTTGACTGATCTGCCGCGATCGGGAGCAAGCCCCCTTCCACATTTGTTTTGTATAGCTTGAAAAAATGAGGTTTGCTGCTTGACGATCTTTCGCCGATAGGTTTTGATTGCCTTCGTTATCTTTCGAAACGAAACTTATCATCGCCATGTCGAAACGAAATACACCCCAACGGCGCCACAACATCCTGACCTTGCTCAATGAACAGGGCGAAGTCAGCGTGGACGAATTGGCCAAGCGTTTCGAAACCTCGGAAGTTACCATCCGCAAGGACCTGGCCGCGCTGGAAAGCAACGGCCTGTTGCTGCGCCGCTACGGTGGCGCAATCACCATGCCTCAGGAGCTGGTGGGCGATGCCACTCAACCGGTGTCGGTCTACAAGCGTGCGATTGCGCGTGCTGCGGTCATGCGCCTGCGCGAACACGCACGCATCATTATCGACAGCGGCAGCACCACCGCCGCGATGATCCCCGAGCTGGGCCACCAGCCCGGCCTGGTGGTGATGACCAACTCTCTGCACGTGGCCAGCGCCTTGAGCGAACTGGAACACGAGCCGGTGTTGTTGATGACCGGCGGCACCTGGGACCCGCATTCGGATTCGTTTCAGGGCCAGGTCGCCGAGCAAGTGCTGCGATCCTACGACTTTGATCAACTGTTCATCGGCGCCGACGGCATCGATTTGCAGCGTGGTACCACCACCTTCAACGAATTGCTGGGCCTGAGCCGTGTCATGGCCGAGGTCGCCCGTGAAGTGGTGGTGATGGTCGAATCGGACAAGATCGGCCGCAAGATTCCCAACCTGGAACTGCCCTGGAGCAGCGTCCATACCCTTATCACCGATGATCGCCTGCCGCTTGAGGCCCGCGACCAGATCCAAGCCCGCGGCATTACGCTGATATGCGCGGCAATCATCTAGGAGAAACACCATGTGTGGCATCGTAGGCGCAGTCGCTGAACGTAACGTAACCGCCATCCTGCTCGAAGGCCTCAAGCGCCTGGAATACCGTGGCTATGACAGCGCCGGTGTGGCCGTCTTCACCAATGCCGGCAAGCTCGAGCGCATGCGCCGCCCGGGCAAGGTCAGCGAGTTGGAGCAAGCCCTGCTTGGCGAGCCGCTGGTCGGTCGCCTGGGGATTGCCCACACCCGTTGGGCGACCCACGGTGCGCCGTGCGAACGCAATGCCCACCCGCACTTCTCCGGTGACCTGGCGGTGGTCCATAACGGCATCATCGAAAACCACGAAGTGCTGCGTGAACAACTCAAAGGCTTGGGTTATGTGTTCACCTCGGACACCGACACCGAAGTCATCGCTCACCTGCTCAACCACAAACTCAAGGACCTTGGCGACCTGACCGTCGCCCTGAAGGCCACGGTCAAGGAACTGCACGGTGCCTATGGCCTGGCCGTGGTCAGCGCCAGCCAGCCCGACCGCGTGGTTGCCGCCCGCAGTGGCAGCCCGTTGGTGATCGGCCTGGGCCTGGGTGAAAACTTCCTCGCCTCCGACCAACTGGCCCTGCGCCAAGTCACCGACCGCTTCATGTACCTGGAAGAAGGCGATATCGCCGACATCCGCCGTGAAAGCGTGCAGATCTGGGACGTTAACGGTCAATCCGTCGAGCGCGAAGCCGTGCAATACCGCGACGGTGCCGAAGCCGCCGACAAAGGTGAATACCGCCACTTCATGCTCAAGGAAATCCACGAGCAGCCAGCCGTGGTGCAACGCACCCTGGAAGGTCGCCTGAGCCAGAACCAGGTACTGGTCAACGCCTTCGGTCCGCAAGCTGCCGAACTGTTTGCCAAAGTGCGCAACGTGCAGATCGTGGCTTGCGGTACCAGCTACCACGCCGGCATGGTTGCCCGTTACTGGCTGGAAGAACTGGCCGGCATCCCGTGCCAGGTGGAAGTCGCCAGTGAGTTCCGCTACCGCAAGGTGGTGGTGCAACCCGATACCCTGTTCGTGACCATCTCCCAGTCCGGCGAAACCGCCGACACCCTGGCGGCCCTGCGCAATGCCAAGGAGCTGGGCTTCCTGGCCAGCCTGGCCATCTGCAACGTCAGCATCAGCTCCCTGGTGCGCGAATCCGACCTGACCTTGCTGACCCAGGCCGGTCGCGAAATCGGCGTGGCCTCCACCAAAGCCTTCACCACCCAACTGGTTGGCCTGTTGTTGCTCACCCTGTCCCTGGGCCAGGTTCGCGGCACCCTGGCCGAAGGCGTCGAAGCGACCCTGGTCGAAGAACTGCGTCGCCTGCCAACCCGCCTGGGTGAAGCCCTGGCAATGGACAGCACCGTGGAAAAAGTCGCAGAACTGTTCGCCGACAAGAACCACACCCTGTTCCTTGGCCGTGGCGCGCAATACCCAGTGGCGATGGAAGGCTCACTCAAGCTCAAGGAAATTTCGTACATCCATGCCGAAGCCTACCCGGCCGGTGAGCTCAAACACGGCCCATTGGCCCTGGTGGATGACGACATGCCGGTGGTCACCGTGGCGCCGAACAACGAACTGTTGGAAAAACTCAAATCCAACCTGCAGGAAGTCCGCGCCCGTGGTGGTCAGCTGGTGGTGTTCGCCGATGAGAAAGCCGGCATGACCAACGGGGAAGGCACCCACGTCATCAACATGCCGCACATCAATGACACCCTGTCGCCGATCCTCTACACCATCCCGCTGCAACTGCTGTCGTACTACGTTGCCGTGCTCAAGGGCACCGACGTGGACCAGCCGCGCAACCTGGCGAAGTCGGTGACGGTGGAGTAACCCGCTACGCCCTGGAGACCCGCCCGGGTCTCCAGGCTACCGCGAAAGGACGCGACCTCGATGCAACCCCCCTCCCTGATCCACCAACGTCTGAACAACCGCCGATTCACCGTCGCCAACAACGCCCAAGGACTATCTGGCGCGGGTACGGTGTTTCATTACCTTGTTGAAGGTGATGCCATTTCCGGCACTTACCAGGGCGGGCGGATTCGCCTGGGTACGCAAGTGGGGCGAGTGACCGGTTCCCATTCCATTGAGCTGCTTTATCACTGCCTGACGCTGGACGGGCAATTGCTGGCGGGCTGGTCGCGTGGCACGGTGGGTGTTGATCACGCTGGGTTTACCACGTTGGGCTTCCAATGGGCATGGTTGTCGGGCGCAACGGGAGGAGGAGAGTCTTTTTACGTCGAGATGGGCGCCTCGCACATAAAGCAGTAATGCATGTTCGCGATTGTTGTCGAAGCATGTGCCATGCAGGGGCATTGCCCATGAACCGGAAAATCGCCTTTTCAGAAGTGGCCGGCACATCAATGTTTCGGCAGGTCTTGATCGCTCAAGTGGAAGGCGCGCGGCGAAAATCCCAAGTGGACAGCTGCATCCGTATGGTCGAACACAAGATCCTGATTCATGCGCATCACCAGGGTGCTGGACAAATGACGGTAACGTGGAAGACCCCGCATCAGGTTGATAGCCAGGCGTAAAAAAAACGCCGGCACAGGCAGCATGCGCACCGGTAGTTCCTGGGCCTGGAATATCCGGATGACCATGTCGCGGTAGGGAAGGGTCTCGCTACCCGACAGGTTATAGTCGCCACACCTGGCCGCAGGTGCCAATGCTGCCACGCATGCTTGAACCACATCGTCTGCGTGAACGGGTTGTCGCAAGCCCATGCCACCGCCTATCAGTGGAAAGAAGCGCAGTGTGCGAATGAACTTTGCTATTTCGGCGACGTTTTTATCTTGGCCAAAACCATAAATCATAGTGGGCCGAAGAATGACCCAGTCTATCCCTCGCTCCTTTGCCCAAGCCTGGACGTGATTTTCCGCAACTATCAAGCGTTGCACCAACACGCGTTCCTGCGGGTCAGACGACTGCCCCTTGGTGTATCGACTGGTAGAGGACAAGACAACAATACGCTTGAGCTTGCCGATGGCAAGTCGCTCCAGATACCCGGACAGTACCCAAATAGGCGCGAACGATAGCAATGCATCCAGTTCAAGCCCTTGCCAGTGTTCTGCATGACACCATTCAATATGAGAGGACGAGGCCGGAAGCTTGCCGCGTGTCAACGCGCTGACGGTACAACCTGCTTGTGTCAGCAAAGGAAGCATGCGTTCGCCCAGCAAACTGGTGCCGCCCAGTATTCCTACCAATGAATCAGGCATTCTTTTTCGCCGTTATGAAATGACGTAGATGGATGAATGCCTGGCGAGCGATGACCATGCTGAATCGCGCCCAGACCCCAACAACGACTCCAGCCCATAGGGACACCGGGTATTGGTGGCGGAAAAATTTGCGATAGAAGATCAGCATCCCACGGTGTTTGTGCCATTCAATGAAGTAGGGGTGATCTTTACTGCAGGCTCCGTAGGCATGCATTACCTGAGCGGACGGTACAAACAACACCTTCCAGCCACTGCGATTAAATCGCATGCACCAGTCAAGATCCTCGCAATGCAAGAAGTAGGCTTCATCCCACAGGCCTACGCGCTCCATTGCCTCACGCTTGACGAGCATACAGGCACCGGAAATCGCTTCGACCTCTATGGGCGCACAAGGGATGGGATCCTCGTGCAGCAAGAAGTCTGCAAATGCTGCGGGGAAAAAACGAGTCAGTCTCGACATTCCGAACGCCCGCAGTAGCGCCCGTTGAGGTGTAGGGAAAACTCGGCGCCCTCCAGCTTGTTCACTGCCATCGGGGTTACATAAAAAACCGCCTACCATGCCAACAGAAGTCGAGCTGTTTAAAGCCTTGAGCAGGCAGCCCAGCGCGTCGTTTGCCAGTACACAGTCGGGGTTCAGGAAAAAAATATTGGGTGCGGTGGAGTAGTGAGTTCCGATATTGCACCCTGCGGCAAAACCGAGATTGGCTGAGTTTCGAATAATCAATAATGAATTATCAGCGCGCTGCGGCTCTTCGATGGATTTCAGGCTGTCATCGTGGGAGTTGTTGTCCACGACAATCACTTTTGAAGCGCCGGCCGCAAATGCGGAGTCCACACAGCTCACGAGAAATACGCCGGCGTTATAGTTGACGATAATCACATCACAATCATCCTTGCCTATGCATGTGATTAACTCGTCAGACAATGCTACGCTCTGGGACTTTTTCAATAGATGTCTGGCCCTTTGATATCAATGTAACATCAGAAAACTTATATCGATCCATTCTTCATAAGCGTCCCGAACTAGGGCATGCAATCGAACTAGATCAAGGATTGAATAAAAGATGCAGTCGTTCAGCTTATCTCCAGCAGCAATGATAAGAAGCCTTTTCGTCCACCGACATTTGACTAAAGCGTTGATTCACAGAGAAATTGTGGGACGCTACAAAGGGTCGATGTTAGGTATCTTCTGGTCATTCTTCATCCCTGTATTCATGCTTCTGGTTTATACCTTCGTCTTCAGTGTCGTATTTAAAGCCCGCTGGTCCGGTGGCTCTGACTCCAAAAGTGAGTTCGCACTGGTATTATTCGCAGGTCTTTTGACATTCAATCTTTTTTCCGAGTGCGTGAATCGGGCACCTGGCCTGATATTGGCGAATACCAATTACGTCAAAAAAATTGTTTTCCCCCTGGAAATACTGCCCATTGTTTCGCTGGGGGCAGCCTTATTTCACACGGCGGTGAGCCTATTGGCATGGCTGGTGTTCTACGTCGCCTTATTTGGGATCCCTCATGTGACGGTTTTACTGCTTCCACTGGTGCTGCTGCCCCTTGGTCTGCTGACGCTGGGCATCAGCTGGTTTCTTGCATCGTTAAGCGTGTACTTGCGCGATATTGGCCAAGTGGTTGGCATAATTACCACTGCCATGCTCTTCTTATCCCCGATTTTCTATCCTCTTTCCGCGCTCCCTGAAGGTTATGCCGCTGTTTTACAACTGAACCCTTTAACATTGCCTGTGGAGATGGCCCGTAGCGTACTGTTTTGGGGTCATGTCCCCCATTGGAGCAGCTTGGTCATTTACACCGCCATATCAATGATAGTTGCCTGGGCGGGATTTGCCTGGTTTCAGAAAACACGCAAGGGATTTGCCGATGTCGTCTGAAGTCAGCATTCGAGTTGAACAACTCAGCAAACGCTACCATATTTATGAAAAGCCAGCCCATCGATTGTGGCAAATCTTTTCTGGGGCGCGTAAACAGTACTTCAAGATATTTCCGGTGCTCGATAACATCAGCTTCGAAATAAAAAAGGGTGAAACTGTAGGTATCATTGGGCGTAACGGTAGTGGCAAATCGACACTTTTGCAGATGATCTGCGGCACACTTAATCCGACCAGCGGCCATATTGTTACCCATGGACGTATTGCTGCATTATTGGAGTTGGGCTCTGGATTCAACCCTGAATTTACTGGCCGTGAGAACATTTATCTCAATGGTGCATTACTTGGGCTGAGTACGGCTGAAATAGATGATGGATATGCGGCAATCGAAGCATTTGCTGAAATTGGCGAGTATATTGACCAGCCTGTAAAAAGTTATTCCAGTGGAATGTTTGTACGGCTGGCTTTTGCGATCCAAGCTAACATCGATCCGGAAATACTCATCGTTGATGAGGCGCTGGCAGTGGGGGATGCTTATTTCGTCCATCGATGTATGGACCGTCTGCACCAGTTGCAGGAGCGTGGTACCTCGATATTGCTGGTGACCCATGACAGTACGCTGGTTAAGCGTTTCTGTGACCGGGCCATATGGCTCGATCAAGGCCGGATTCGCCGTATTGGTAGCTCGCAGGAAGTCGTCGATGACTATTTGCACTGGCTGTTTGAGTTACCCGTTGTGCTTGCCGTCCCGGCCAATACGCCGGTTCATGCGCCTAGTTTGGCTTCCGACGACGAGGAGACAATTGCCAACATCGACAGGCGTCTCGGAGACCAGCGCTGTCAGGTCATCGGCGCACGCTTGTATGACAAGCACAGGGTGCCGATCGAGGAAGTGCAGGGTGGGTCTGAGGTCATCCTGCGATTCACCGTTTCCAACACCGACCTTACTTCGACTGATCGATTGGTATTCGGCTACATCGTCAGAAACTTCAAGGGCGAAGAAATCGCTGCAACCAATACTCGACTTGAAGGCATGACTGCCGAGCAATTCATGTACGCAGGTGAGCGTATTACGGTTGAAGCGAGGGTTCAGATCCCTTTCCTTCATCCAGGACAATACTCCTTCAGTGTCGGAGCGTCCTATGTGCAGGAAGGAGCGTCGCAGTTGACGCAGGCAGATCGAATCATCAATGCCATCGTTTTCGGTGTTACGTGTCAGAAAGATATCAGCACAATGATTTATTTTGACACTGACTTCAGCCTTCATCGGGCACGTTGAGTTTATCGGTAGGAATTGTCTGTCAAAACAAACAGATAAGTCCTACATGCTGTCTGGCTAGTCGGGTCGTCAGGGACCCGTTAGGGTGTTACTTGCGATACAACGATAGGGAATCAAAAGCATGACCCGCAAGGTACTTTGCATCGTTGGTACACGTCCCGAAGCTATCAAGATGGCACCTGTCATCACTGCTTTGCGGGCAGAAAAGAATATCGAGTGCCGCGTGCTGGCCACCGCCCAACACCGAGGCATGCTCGATCAAGTACTCAAGTTCTTTAAAATTGTTCCCGATCTCGATTTGGACATCATGCGACCCAACCAATCCTTGACGGCATTGACCGCACGGCTCTTGGTTGAGCTCGACAAGGTTTTGGAGTCCGAGAAACCGGATGTCGTCCTGGCGCAGGGCGACACGACCACCGTAATGAGTGCTGCGTTGGCCTGTTTTTATAGACGTATCGCGTTTGGTCATGTCGAAGCGGGCCTTCGTACCGGGGATATTCACAACCCGTTCCCGGAGGAAGCCAACCGGGTCATTGCCGGCAAATTAACTCGATGGCATTTTGCCCCAACACAAGGGGCCGTAGATAACCTTTTGCGCGAAGGCATCCCCGCATCCCATATCACGATGAGCGGCAATACCGTGATTGATGCGTTGCTGATAACCGCTGCGCAAACCTTACCGTTGGATATCGAGCTGGACGCGAGCAAGCGCCTCATACTGGTGACTGCCCATCGTCGTGAAAACTTCGGCGAGCCATTCCAGAATATCTGCCAGGCGCTCAAGATTCTTGCCGACCGGAATGCGGATATCCAGATCCTCTACCCGGTCCACCCTAACCCTAACGTCAAGGATGTCGCGTACCGGCTGCTCGGTCAGACGCAAAACATCCTATTGTGCGCACCCCTGGATTACGCGCCATTTATCGCCGCTATGAAGCGCTCTTACTTGATCATCAGTGATTCCGGTGGTGTGCAAGAGGAAGCTCCGGCGCTGGGCAAGCCGGTCCTTGTGCTCAGGGAGGAGACCGAACGGCCGGAAGCGGTGGATCTTGGTGTGGTCAAGCTCGTGGGCGCCAACCGGGACACTATCATTGAAGAGGCACAACATTTGTTGGATGATCCCCAGGCTTACCAGCGCATGGCTCGTGGGGTTTCGCCCTACGGCGACGGCAACTCTGCTGCGCGTATCGTTGGTGTGTTACGGCAATACTTCCAACAATGCGATTAATCTATCTGTCACCGGTGCCGTGGGCCAGCTTCAGCCAGCGCTCCCATCATTTCGTCAATTGGTACCATGACCAGACTGGCGAACCCGTACTCTGGATTGATCCTTACCCTACACGTTTGCCTTCGTTTAGCGACATCAGGCGCAGGTCCATCGTGACTGATCAGGACAGCGTTATGACGCCATCCTGGCTGACCGTTTGTAGGCCTCGTACCCTACCGATCGAGCCTATTCCCGGTTCCACACTCTTACTCAAGCACCTGTGGCGTAGCGTGTTCAAACAAACGGCAGGTTTTTGCGCAGGCGCGCCTTGCATGTTTGTGGTGGGAAAGCCCTCAGAGTTGGCTCTGCAACTGCTGGCGCAGTTTCCGGATAGCGATGCTATCTATGACGCAATGGACGATTTCCCTGCGTTTTATCAAGGCATCTCACGGCGATCTATGGAGCGCCGTCAAGAGCAGCTTGTTCGCCGGGTATCCAGAGTTCTAGTGTCTTCAACGGCGCTGCACGACAAGCTCAAGGGCATGACAGGCGACTTGGAGTTGGCCCGCAATGCCTGCGACATTCAGAGCCTGGCGCCGTTCGAGAGCCTTGATCTTGGGGTAAAGCAACAAGTATTGGGCTATGTCGGCACAATAGGTCAGTGGTTCGATTGGGATTTGGTCATCGCGCTGGCCCGTGCCAATCCGGGAAACCAGGTTCGCTTGATCGGCCCCCTGTTCACGACCATGCCGGGTGCGTTGCCTGAGAATATCGAACTATGCCCCGAGCATGCCCATGCCGACGCCATAGCCGCCATGGCGGCGTTTTCCGTCGGATTGATCCCATTCAAGCTCAGTCGGTTAACTGCGTCTGTCGACCCTATCAAATACTACGAATACCGAGCGCTTGGATTGCCCGTCATTTCAACGCGATTCGGCGAAATGGCTCATCGCGGGCAGGAGCCTGGTGTCTGGGTAGTGGACCAGGGTGCCGACTTGCGTCAAACCGCCCAAGAGGCCCTCGCCTGCCGAAGTGATCTTTCAAGCATTCAGCAATTTCGGCAGGACAACCTGTGGGGCACCCGTTTTTCTGCGACCCAGCTGCTGAGGAAAGCCCGGAGTGCTCCAACCCTGTCCGACCTACAGTCGCAATGAGCCTCCGTGGCACCTCTCGGACGTGATTGCACACCTCCTAAACTGTTTACGCACTGCAACGGGATTGAGTAATTTCATGAAAAATGAACTACCGAACCTCCTGGTACCGCATGGCAGCCAGGTTTGTGCTGAAGAGCGCGGCCAACTGTTAGGCCAGAAGCCTCTGACAATTTGGCTCACAGGGCTAAGCGCTTCCGGGAAGTCGACCCTGGCCTATGCACTCGAACGGGCATTGATGGATAGGGGGCGTCTGTGCTTTGTGCTGGATGGCGACAACGTGCGTCATGGGCTCTGTAACGATATTGGCTTCAGTCCACAGGATCGGGCGGAAAACATCCGTAGGGTCGCGGAAGTGGCCAAGCTGATGAACGCTTCCGGCATGATCATTATCGCGGCCTTGATATCACCGTTTAATCATGACCGTCAGCGGGCACGCGAAATCATAGGGGCTGGCAACTTTCGTGAGGTGTATGTCAGCACTTCGCTGGCCGTATGCGAGGCCCGCGACCCAAAAGGGATGTATGGCAAGGCGAGAGCGGGACTGCTACCGGAGTTCACAGGCATCTCGTCACCTTATGAAGCGCCGGAGCGTCCTGATCTGAGTATTGATACGAACAAATCGAAGCTGGTTGAGGCGATCAATCAGTTGCTCGTTCTAATAGACCCCGGTTACGCCTCCTCATGAACGAACCACTGCCCGGCCCAGGGACATATTAAGCATGCCTGATGCACTGTTCGAAAACCTGCTCGTTTCTTCGCCCAATGGTGGGGGGTTGCTATTTATTCACCATCGTCAGGTGTTCCGTCTGGACGACCTCAACACCACCGGTATCAGTCTGAAGGACGGAAGGTTTTTAAGAGGTTTTCAACCCGAGGGCCTGGTTTACTACAAGGGGAGCCAGACTTCGGAGAAAACAGGGGAATCCATTCACGATATTCATGACGTATTGATCGTCGATTCTTCTTGTTATGCCGTGGGGACGAGTGCGAACGAAATTCTGCAATTGGATGAACACTCAGCCATCGTGAATCGTTGGACATTCCCGGGCGAAACTGACGCGCAACACATTAACTGTCTTGCGCTTTGGGGGCGGCGCATCATTTTCAGTGCCTTTGGTGACTTCTGCCTGCACCGTGAATACAAGGGGCGCACCGCCCGATCCGGGTTTGTTCGGGATTTGCATACCGGAGAGCGCTTGATTGATGGGTTGTCACAACCCCATAGCCTGGTCCCGTTTGGCGACAATCTCCTGCTCGCCAACTCCGAGCTCATGGAGTTACGGGAATACGACAGCAGCGCCACCTTGTTACGAAGCAAGCGATTAGACGGCTACACACGGGGCATCTGCATCCAGGGCAACGTCCTCTACATAGGCTTGAGCCGTTCGCGAAACATCGAATGCAGCTCCCTTGGTAATGCAAATCTGGTGGCGCTGGACCTTCAAAGCTGGGAGGAGTTGGGGCGCATGGCGCTCCCGATAGCGGAAATCTATTCAGTTCTGGCCACTGACGATATAAAGGCGCTCCCTTCGATCCTCGCGGGTGTCAGCCAGCGTGCAGCCCTTGATTATCGACAGATGATCAATAAACGAGATGAACAGATCCAAGAACTGAAAAACCAGAACGGCAGACTCAATCTGATCATTGACCCCCAGCCGGAGCTTTCCGTACTGCTGCAGTTGTCAGATACGATCCAGCAGAAAGAGCAGGAGCTTAGGGCGGCTCAGGTGCTGGTGGCGGATATCACGCAACAACTCGGGCGGTTTCGCGTCGCACTGGCAGAGCGGGATACGCAGTTGGAAGTGAATGAACGAGCTACCCGTTCACTGCTCGACAGTCGGTCGTGGCGCTGGACGCTGCCACTCAGAGCGCTCGGGCAGTGGTTCAGGTGTTAACCCTGTTCGTCGATTGTGCAGGGAAAGCATCACCCAGGCTTAATACTCAGGTGTTTGCAGGCGGCCATCGAATTCAAACCAAAAACTGGCACCGCCATTGGCCGCTCGACCTCGCATGAGTTCGGTCAACAGGTCATTGCTGAAGTGCTGGTGATATGCACTTCCGAACAAAAGCCTGGTGCGCGGGTTATCGATCATCAACGCCAAGAGAAGATATTGCTCCGTCCAATAGATTTGATGATCGATCAACCACCGTTGTGGAAGGCCGAAGGGCAGAAAAACATCGTGAACATGCACATAGATTTTCTTGGTTATTTTCGGCAGCAGCCGAAGGTAAATATGCAGACAATCACTGCCTGTTTTTACGGTATGTGTCGAATCGATAAATAGGATATCGCCATCTTCCAGGCAGGAATTCAACATTTCGGCGGTCAAGTCTTGAGCGCGTATTGCCTGTAAATCAAGTGTTCCTTTATCGGCAAGGGAGGTGATGAACGGTCTTGGAAATGGTTCGATACAGCGCAGTCGACCGACTTTATTTTTATTCAATGCTTCCAAGGCAATCAACGATGAAAATCCGCTTCCGATTTCAACAATATTTTTCGGTCGGATACTTCTTACAAAAGCGTAATAGGCGGTGGCATCGGTGCAAGTGAATTGACCATTTTTCCAGAAATAGGAGGTGCAGGTATCTTGGTCTCCCATTTCAGCAGGGGCGAATTCATCCGAATAGGGAATCAGCTCGATAAGGTTGGCCTGCAATGCTTCATTATCGAAGAGGCCGCAGTCTAAATAAGGCGGTTCCGGCTCATAATATTCATAAGAGGTTTTAATTTCAGAAATCGAGGGGGTGCTGGAATAAAAGTTGCTGGGAGTAATGTTAAGGCCTTGATTTTGAAGCCTTTCCCTGTCCTGTGGATCTGCCCATAGAAGCTTTTGCATCACGGGTAATGCTGCATTGAACTCTTTATCCGTTATTTTCGCCATCATTTAGAATTCCCGTTCCGAGCCATTTAGGGCAGTACAATGAACGCATTCGCCAGCAAAGCACATTAATTTCAATTCAAACTGTAACTTATCCAGTCGACCTGCTGCATGATGGCAAAGTGCCAAGATTGAGAGTCACAAAAAGTGGCTATTTCATGAAACCTGATGAATATAACGGACTATTGTTACTGACCGTATAGTCAGTGTCATCAACTTGGGCGTAAGCTGCCATGATATCTTCCCGCTGACCTGTTTCAATTCGCGGGTCAGCGCCAGTGGGATACCCTAGCCCAGAAATTGGCAGAATGTACATGTGACAAAATCATCGCGCTGATTGACCTTATTCACGGAGCTCGGGGCCAACCGTTTCGCCAAAGGGATATGAACGAATGGAACAGATTGATCGCTTGCTTGAGCGTATGGACAAGCTGACCTTCGCTGTAGAGCTCAAGTCGAACGAAAGCGTGCAATTGCTCAGGGATATTGAAAGTAGAGACCAGATTATTGGTTTATTGCACGCGGAGAAAGAAAGGTCGAATGAGCGCCTATCGGCCCGTAATGTCGAGTTAAACCAGTTAGTCGAGAAGATGGCCCGCGACCTGCAACAGATTCAAGTCTTATCGCACAAACTCCACGAAACGGAGATGGCCCTGCAGGCGCAGATATCCGAAATAGAGGTTCTGTCAGAAAAAAATGAAAGTCAACAAGTCCAGCTCGCCTCAAAACAAGCCGAGCTATTGAGTCTTTCCGATTGGGCAACCGCGATGGATCGAGCACCTCTGCGCTATCTGGTACGCAAATTTCTGTTCAATTCGGCTCGTTATATTTACGCGCGTCTTCCGTTTGCGCCCAACCGCAAGCGCAGGTGGGCCCATAGGGTTCGTGGCTGGCTCAAAGGCAACAGTATGTTAGTGGATAGCCAGCCATTGTCAGAGTTAATGGCAATGCCAGCGGACAGCGTAGGCCTCGACTTTGAAAATCAGGACGCCGCGTTCATCTTTGGCGTCATCGACTGGCATTTCCGTATCCAGCGCCCACAGAACTTGGCCAAAGAGCTGGCCCGCAGCGGCCAGGCGACGTTCTACATTTCGAACAACTTCATTGATAGCGACATCCCGGGCTTCGAAGTCGAGCCCCTCGAAGGGGTGAACGGATTATTTCAGGTCCGGTTGAATGTGGCTGGGGCCCCGCCCATCTACCATGCGCCTCCCAGTACTGACGCAATAAAACAACTGCGCGAAGGTGTGTCGAAGTTGCTGCAGTGGGCGAATGTCTCGGCGCTGCACAGTATTGTGCAGCACGCCTATTGGTTCCCGGTCGCACGATGTATTCCCAACTCCACCTTGGTTTACGACTGCATGGACCATCACGAGGGGTTTGGAAACGTTGCTCAAGAATTGCTGGACCTTGAAAAAACGTTGATGCGCCGAGCTGATCTATTGGTCGCCACGTCAACTTGGATTGAGAATCACGGCAAACGGGAGAACAAAAACGTCACGGTGATCCGCAATGCCGCAGAGTACAGTGCTTTCTGTACCCCACCTGACCACATTTACCGAGATGCTCAGAGCCGAAAAATCATTGGTTACTATGGTGCGATTGCTGAATGGTTTGACCTTGAACTGGTCAAGCAAGTGGCCGAGGCATTTCCCCACTGTTTGGTCTTGCTGATCGGTTGCGATACGGTTAACGCGAAGAAATACTTCAAAGGTTGTCCGAATGTACTTCTGCCAGGGGAAGTTCTATATACGTCGCTACCCTACTATCTTCATGCAATGGATGTATGCCTTCTGCCGTTCAAAGTCATTCCCCTGACATTGGCAACAAATCCCGTGAAGGCCTACGAGTATCTAAGTGCAGGTAAGCCTGTGGTGTCGGTAAAGTTACCAGAGTTGGATCATTTCGATGGCTTGGTCAAGACTGCTGAAAATCCGACGGACTTTGTTACCGCCATTAGAGATGCACTCAAGCAGCCTGCTGAGCATGACTCGGCGCGTCAGTCTCGCCAACAATTCGCCCAGAACCAAACCTGGACACATCGAGCTGTCGCCTTACGTGAGGCCATTGACAATTTGCCCATGCCGAAAGTCAGCGTCATCGTGTTGACGTATAACAATCTGGAACTTACCAAGGCGTGTCTGGATAGCCTAGTCAATAAAAGTGGTTACTCCAACCTGGAGATAATTGTCGTCGACAATAACTCCAGTGACGATACACCGGCTTTTCTGACGGGCTGGGTTACTGCTGGTCCAGGCCGCACCATTATTCTCAATAAGGATAATAAGGGGTTCGCGGCTGGCAATAACGTGGGGCTGGCGGCGGCGACCGGAGACTATCTGGTGATGCTGAACAACGATACGGTGGTCACTGCAGGCTGGGTAAAAGGCCTGATGCGCCATCTGTTAGATAACGACGATATTGGTATTATCGGCCCGGTGACCAATAACATCGGTAATGAAGCTCGCATTGCTACACACTATACCCAGCTTGGCGAAATGCACGCTGAAGCAAGGCGTATTACGCGTAACCAGATGGGCCAATGGTTCGAAATAAATACCTTGGCATTCTTCTGCGTGATGCTGACGCGTCAATGCTATGAGCAAATCGGCGGGTTGTGTGAAGACTACGGATTAGGTTTTTTTGAGGACGATGACTATTGCCGTAGGGTTCAACTGAACGGCATGCGGGTGGTGTGCGCTGAAGATGTGTTTGTGCACCATCACTTATCAGCGTCATTCAATAAGTTGGGGGCTGAAAAAAAACAACTGCTTTTTGAAAAAAACAAAGCAATTTATGAGAGTAAGTGGGGGGCCTGGACACCCCATCGATACCGTGATGTTTAAACAATACTCCGGTGAGCTCTGTTGAATCTACGATTTATAAGAGAGGCTTCATGTTGTTTAGAAAACCCGTCCAGTTACTCATCATAGCAGTTGTTGTATTAGCCACCGTGGTCGTTAGCCTGCCAGGCTTTTTGTCCCTTAACTTTCCGATTGTGGACAATAGCATCAAGTTTATCGCGTTATTTGCAATAGGCGCTGCGGTCATTTCGACAGTGTGCAAGATGTCCCCTCTGATAGTGGGGGCGGGTTTGATTGTGACGGTCACCGTCGCGTGTGGCCAAGTGTGGCCGTTACTGACAGTTCTTTTATTCAGCGTGTCATCGACGTTGTTAGGCCATAAGATTCTTGGGCGCTGGAAACCCGGCGAATGGTCCCTGCACCTACTCCTCGGGGCCGGGATATTGGGAACGATGGTCGGGCTTGCGGCCCATTTCCCCATTAACTACCCGGCGTCATATACGGCGTTGTTGTCACTGCCCTTCCTCATCAATTGGCAGCATGTGCGATCGCTTATCCTCCAGCTCTGCCAAGCAGTCGCGACCGATCAATCACCTTCAATTGTTGCCCGTACTCTCGATCTGGCTGTTTGCAGCCTGGCTGCCCTGTACGTGGTCATCGCTTTCATGCCCGAAGTGGGCCATGACGCTCTGGCCATGCATTTGTTTATCCCTGCTCATCTCCTGGAACGCCATCAGTGGGGGTTTGATGTAGATACCTATATTTGGGCACTGTGGCCAATGCTCGGCGATTGGATTTACAGCCTGGTATATATGCTGGCCGGGGAAACAGCGGCACGCCTGACCAATACGTTTTTTATACTCATTGTTGCCTGGCAAATTCGTGAGTTTGTAATCTGGGCCGGGGGAAGCCGCGGTCAGTCCCGTTGGGCAGTACTGATTTTCCTGTCGACCCCATTAGTGTTTTCCGAAGCAACCAGCCTATTCATCGAGTCGGTGTGGACGGCGTTCACGCTAGCGGCGATCTTTTCGATTTTGAGAATGTCGGACGGCACACAGAATCATCGAGAGGGGTTTGTTAACCTAGTGTTGGCGGGCACCTTGTTAGGCTTTGCCATCGCTACCAAGGCGGTAACACTCAGCATTCTCCCGGTTCTGTTAATTTCAATGTTATTCCAACACAAGGCCTGGGCAAAGCGTGGGCTGGTTCCTTGGCTGCTCGTGGGCACGCTACTCTTTTTGATCGCCGGCGCTATACCGTATGCGTTTTCTTGGTACATAACGGGAAATCCGATATTTCCTTTTTTTAACACGGTTTTTCACTCGTCAAGGTTTCCTCTCTCTGACTTTCAAGCGCCGGCGCTTTTTGATAAGGGCTTTTCGTGGAAAACCCTATATGCAATGACGTTTGCGTCTGAACGCTTTATTGAAGGCAGGGCAGGCTCCGCTGGTTTTCAGTGGCTGCTCATTCCCGCGGTAGCGGTTATTCTTTTATTTCGAAATCATCGTAGGGCGCTGGGTATTTTATTAATCGGCATCGGCGCGATGATCGCCACCTATTACTCTACTGCCTATCTACGCTACGTATTTCCCTCTTTTGCGATCGTGTGTGCAGTGATTGTTTTACCTTTCTCAAATACACCAAAATTGATAAAGATATTGGGAGGAGCACTTGGAGGTCTTTTAGTTTTCTTTAATATATGGTTTATTCAATCGTCCACTTATTATGGGCAGCTTTTACCGGATGCAGTACTTAGTAAGCAAGGGCGTGACGATTATTTAAATGATCATATGCCGATTCTAAAGCTGGTGGAAATTTTAAATATTTTAAACTCATCACAGCGTCCTGTTGCAGTTTTTGCCAGCCCGCTTGTCGCGGGGCTTAAAAGCGACGCGCTTTATGCGTCTTGGTACAATATGCGATGGCTGGCTGACGTTGATTCAGTAAAAACAGGGCGTCAATTATCTGAGCTTTTTCGGCAAAGAAAAGTCGACTGGTTGATTATAGATCCGACTCGATTGACAGCAGAAAAGCTACAGTTACTCCTGCATATTTCACTTCCGGTCGTTACGCTGAGCGGGATAGAGTTGCGACGATACAATGATACCACTCGGTACACTCTGGAAATGTTGAAGAACAGTGAGCTGTTATCGGCGGAAGGGTGGAGTTTAGCTTCGCCTTCAGCTTATGATGATTCGCAAAAAATATTCAGCGTGAATGTAAAGGAACCCGCGACCCAAGCTGTAACAGTAGAGGCGGGCCGAAGTTACAAGAATAGTGTGTCTGTCCGCTGTTCCGCGGGGGTTACGCAAGGGCGTATTCAGGTCAACTGGCACGACGCTCAAGGTGCGTTTATCAGTACAAACATACAGGTCTACACCTGCAGCAGTGATTGGCAGAGTCATGAAATGACCGTGACCGCTCCAGCACAGGCGACGACGGCAATCATATATGCTTCGGGCCACACAGAAGAACCGCTGGTGTTCAAGTCTGTTTCGTTCAAGCAATAAACGGTGACCTACGTGAACTCACAAGTAGAACCATGCAGCGAAGAAGACGAAGACCTTATTGCGGTTGTTATTCCTTGCTACAAGGTGACGGCGCACATTCTGGAGGTCATCAACGACATAGGTGCTGAAGTCTGGCGCATTTATGTCGTGGATGACGCCTGCCCAGACGGTTCCGGCAACTATGTGCAAGCCCACCTTACTGATCCTCGCGTCATTGTGCTGAGGCATGAGTCGAATAAAGGGGTCGGCGGTGCGGTAATGACCGGCTATAAAGCAGCCATTACCGATGGTGCGAGCATCATCGTCAAAGTTGACGGGGACGGTCAGATGGATCCCGGCTTGATCCCGTTATTTGTCTACCCGATTTTGGCGGGAGAGGCAGATTATACGAAGGGCAATCGTTTTTTTGATTTGGAGCAGGTGCGGTCGATGCCGAGACTGCGTGTTTTTGGTAACGCTATCTTGTCATTAATGGCAAAACTTTCAACGGGTTACTGGGATCTTTTTGATCCCACTAACGGCTATACGGCCATTCACCGAGATGTAGCAACGTTGTTACCGATTGATAGAATAAGTCAGCGCTATTTTTTTGAAACAGATATATTGTTCCGATTGAATACGCTAAGAGCGGTTGTGGTGGATGTTCCAATGGAAGCGAAATATGCCGAGGAAGTCAGTAATCTAAAAATATCCAGTATCGTCGGCGAGTTTCTGATCAAACATGCTAGGAACTTCATTAAAAGGCTGTTTTATAATTATTATTTAAGAAATATGTCTCTGGCATCTTTAGAGTTGCCGAGCGGCATAATTATGATTGTTTTTGGTATTGTTTTTGGTGGGTATCACTGGTTGCAATCAATGAACAGTGGAATTCCAACCCCAGCCGGGACAGTCATGCTGAGTGCTCTTCCGATACTCGCGGGCATACAGCTAATCCTGGCGTTTCTAGGATACGATATCGCGACTGTACCCACTCGCCCTCGTCATAGGAAACGCCGAGAGCGTCTTGCGCGTGGGGAAAAAAAGCGCATTGATTAAAGCGTCTATAAGTGCTCGTTCTGTATCGCAGTCCGGGATTTTTCGGTCGTAAAAGAAATACCATTGCGAGAATAAAACAGTGAAGACACTGAGAGAGCTTTTATCGGAGCCATCGCTTAATGAATTTGATGTAGACGGCCTCGAACGTCTTGAATTGCACGAGAAAATACTGGAGCGCAAGCGAATGCTTCGGGAGGTTTTTTTCGAGTTTCATCACTCGTTTCATCGTTTGGCAGATCGTTACTTCAACGTCGAAGGCTTGGAGATTGAGTTAGGCGCGGGTATTGCTCCGATGCGTAATTCGTATCCTGAAGTGCTTGCTACGGATATCGTTTTTACCGAGCAATTGGACAGGGCATTGAACGCTGAGGCAATGAGCCTGGAGGACGGCTCGGTCAGGGCTTTTTATGGTCAAAATTGTTTTCATCATTTTCCGCACCCTGATCGGTTTTTCGCGGAGCTTCAAAGAACGCTCAAGCCAGGTGGTGGGGCTATTTTGATCGAGCCTTACCACGGGTGTCTGGCGTCTTTCATCTATAAGCGTCTGTTCACGTCCGAAGGGTTCGACAAGCGTTTCCCTACTTGGGAAACCCCGTCAGCAGGGCCCATGAACGGCGCCAACCAAGCGCTTAGCTATATCGTTTTTGTTCGTGACAGAGACGTCTTTGAGCTCAAGTACCCGGACTTGGAGATCGTCGCTGAAGAAGTGTGCAGCAATTATCCCCGATACCTTATTTCGGGAGGACTAAATTTCCGGCAATTGCTGCCTGACCTCTTAATCCCCTTGATAAAATTGACTGAAAAATTGCTTTATCCGGTGAGACGCTTGCTCGGGCTTCATCACATCGTGGTTATCAGGAGAAAGTCTTGACCTTTATTCGGTATGGCGCCATTCAAGTCATGGCTTACGCGCTGGATATGGGCTCTTTTTTGTTGCTACTGTCGCTATTCAACGATCAACCGGTGCTCTCCAATGTTGCCGGTAAAGTGATAGCTGGGGTCTTTGCGTTTTTTCTGCATCGTCACTTCACGTTCCAGTCGACCCACCGCAGTCGTCAGTCCCAGGCGTTACGCTATTTTTCGCTGCTCGCTATCAATATTCCAATGGCATCGGCATTGCTGGGCGTGGGAATGCATTTTGTTGATAGCCCGACCGCGTTGAAATTTATCTCTGACGTGGCGTGCGTGCTGATGACTTACTGGGTGAGTAAGTTGTTCGTATTTCATTCCGACAAGCATGATCCTGCCTCCTCTGATCAAGCCAAAGGCCTATAGCAATGAAGCTACTCATTACCGGGGCGACAGGCTATATCGGACAGCAATTGACAGCTTTGGCGTCCACACGCGGGTTCGACGTTATCTGCGCTACGCGTCGACCCTGCTCTACGGCCTATTCATGGGTCCCCTATGACTTACTCGGCCCCGCCCCTGATTGCCCTTCAGGTGCAAAAGCTATTATTCATCTGGCGGCCGACACCTCTACGGGTGCTCACATGAGTGCAGATGATGAGGTACAGGCGGCTCAAGCACTGATCCAAAGTGCCCATCAAGCCTCAGCCAAGTTTATTTTTATCTCTAGCCAGACGGCTGATCCTGCGGCGTCCAGCGTTTATGGCTTAACAAAATGGCGTATCGAGCAGGCTGTGTTGGCTGCCGGAGGCAGCGTGATTCGTCCTGGGCAGGTGTATGGCGGCCCGGAGTTCGGGCTCTTTGGGGTGTTGGCAAAGTCGGTACGCCAGTTCCCATTTTTTCCGGTTTTTATGCCGGCGCCTCGCATCCAGCCTATTCATGTCGACGATCTGGCAGTGTCGATTTTGGCTGTAGTGGATCGCGACGATATCAACGGCGAAATTTTCAATGTCGGCGCGGTACAACCTATTACCTTCACCCACTTTCTCAAATCGATAGCTCTTTATCGGGTTCAAGCCATCCGCTTTCCATTTCCGGTGCCCGTGGTCTTACTCAGGGCGCTTGTATTGCTGCTCGGGCAAACAATCAGTACCCGGTTGGGGCTGGAGCGAATTTTTTCACTGATCAATCTGCCACTCATGAATACTGAGAGTTCCCTGACGAAACTGGGCATTGAGTTGCGGCCCATTAGTCATGGTATGCATCGCTCTGGTCATGGCCAACGGCGATTGCTCATTCAGGAAGCGGTTGTACTGTTGAGTTACTTACTAAAAAAACCAGCTCGCATCAGCTTGATCAGTCGGTACGTGAGGGTACTGGAGCGGGCGAACAAAACGTGCTCAATCATGGCGTCACGCTTGTTGGTGCGCTGGCCGATACTACTGACCCTCTTGGATAATCCGAATATCTTGAAGACGCCTCAGGGTAAGGAGCTGTCCTGGCGCCTCCAGGTTGCGCTCAGCATCGCCGAAGCCAGCACCCAGGGAGCCACGACCTTTATCGGCACGGTGCAGCCTCGCAGCTTTGCCTGCGCGATAGCAGCATTGGGATTTACCTTGGTTAAAGAGCTTGCGTGGCATATCCCGAAGCTGGTGGTCCGCCCCTTCGTTTGTCGGCTGTTTCTGAACAGTGAGCCTGCACGTGACGTCTGAGTTTGATGTGATCATTGTCGGCAGTGGGCCCGCAGGTACCTCGGCAGCCTATCCGTTGGTTAAAGCGGGCCTGAAGGTCCTCATGGTGGATGCTCAGCGCGATGCAGGCTCATCGGCAGTACCGCAGCGTCCATTTCTGGCGAGCAGAATGAACGATGAGCATCAGTGGAAATGGATGATCGGCGAAGATTTCCATGCGTTGAATCAGTTGGACGCAATCTCCCCCAAGCTCAAAACGCCTGCTCATGCTCATGTCTTCAAGGGGTTCAGCGCGGGCAATCGCATTAAAACCGATAATTTCATCGGTGTAGGATCATTGGCAACCGGCGGGCTTTCGAATGCCTGGGGCTGCGGGGTCGCGCGGCTGCCCGCCAGTGAGTTTTCCAGCCTTCCCATCGACTACCGCGAGCTGGAGAAGTCTTATGAAACAGTCTCGCGCCGGATGGGTATCAGCGGTCAGGTCGAGGATGATCTTTCCAGCTACTTTGGTCTGGATGAATGGTCGCAGCCGCCCTTGCCATTGGACAGGCTGCACCAGCGACTGCTGGATAACTACACTCGCCAGTCGCACACTTTTCCTGATCTGGGGTTTCGACTAGGTCGTTCCAGAGTGGCGGTTTTGAGCCAGCCTATTGGAGAGCGTCAAGCCTGTGATCTATCGGGAAACTGTTTGTGGAACTGTCAAAATCAGGCGCTGTACAGTGCGTCGCAAGAGCTCTCGAAACTCAAGCAGTACCCAGGCTTTCGGCACGTTCAAGGTTTTTTGGTCGATGATTTGCTGAAACACGATGGGGCCTGGACCGTTACCGACCCCTGTTCCTTGCAACGCTACTCGGGTACACGTTTATTGCTAGCCGCTGGCACACTGGCCACGACCCGGATAGCCCTTAAGCATTTGAATCATTCAGGCCCATTGCCTTTGCTCTCGTCGCCGACAGCAGCGTTTTTGCTATGGCTACCGAAATTGCTCGGTGCCCCTAGAGTGCCAGCATTCGGATTGGGTCAGCTATCGTTTGCGCTCAAGCTGACGGAGAGCGCTACGGCTTTTGGCTCAACGTTCAGTACGACGGGCTTGCCCATGACCGAATTTGTCAACCGAATGCCAATGGGCAAGCGATACAGCATTGAGTTATTGAACAATCTGCTGAGTGCCTGTCTTGTCGGCAATGTCTTTCTGCCCGGTCATTTGTCCAAAAACACGGCAGTCTTGAATGCTGATGGTTCATTGAAGATCAGTGGAGACTTCCAGCCAGAGGTGCCGGCGCTTATGAGCGCTGCAGAGGCGAAGCTGCGTCGCATCTACTGGAAAATGGGGGCGGTTCTGATGCCCATGAGCTTTACCTGCGCCAAACCCGGAGCGGACATCCACTACGCTGGAACCCTCCCCATGCATTCGAACCCTAGGATCGGTCAAACGGATGTTTTGGGCCAAGTGGAGGGGCTGCCTGGCGTACATGTTGTGGACGGCGCCTGCCTGCCCAGCCTTACCGAAAAATCTCACACGTTGACAATCATGGCGAACGCGGACCGCATCGGACGTTCCCTCGTGACACAACTGCAGTAAGGGCACCGTCAGCAGCACCTGCGTCCCGAGACGGCGTCGCAGGTGCGGGGCTTTTAGGTGTTTATAGCCTTCGCTATCCCTCAAGCCCCTTCCTGATCAGTCGACCGGGTAGCGGTGCAGGGGTGTGTTGTCACCCTCAGGCCACATCGAGCTCCGGGAGCCTTGCTGGTAAAAGGTGACCGTCACGCTTCTGCGTGAGACGGTCTGGCTGGGTACGACGGGTGAGACTGCGTGCCAGGAATGGTCCGAACGTACCAGCACGGCAGAATTTCCCACCAGAGGCTCGACCAGTGCCACCACTGCCTCGGGGTCCTTGCCGCGCAGAATGTTCAGGCACCCACCATAGGCGGGATCCCAGGACTCGTTGAAATAGAGAATATGGGTAACGCGCTTATCCGGTAAGTCGGGATGCGGGCCTAAGCTCGCCCCTGCGCCGTAGTGAAACACGTTGACCTCCATGGGGGCCTGTCTCAGATCCTGATCAGTCAGGGCGCCAAGAGCGTCGCGGTAGGCTGCACTGCACAGGTCCCTGGCCAGGCGCCGCCAGGCTTCGCTCAGTTCCGACTCGTAGGCAATAGCGTCGCCACCCATGGGCAGCAGGGCACGGGCCTCGTAGTCATAGTTCTTTTCGCCGCCATAACCGGTGACAGTCTTGAAGTGATCATGGGGATAAGTAGCCGCGAGCGCGGCGGCATCCTCTGCGGAATACAGATTGGTTATTTCGGCCCAGGAATAGGGGGCGGTTTCCAGCGAGCCCATTCTGAGCGCCGACAAGTTCAGGATAGGTCGCACTTATTGGGCCCTCCATTTGCTGAGACCACGTCGCAGTGAGCGCAGTGGTGCTGTGAGTTTATAGCTGTTCGAGTTCTGCATTGCGGTGAGCTGCTCGGTGAGCTGGTAGATCTGTTGTTGCCGGGCGTTGAGCTCGATGTTCAAGAAATCGAGCGTAGGTGTTGACGCGGCGATCGATGGCGCAGGGGAGGGATTGCCGTTTTCCAGCAGAGTAGGCAGATACTGCCAGAATCGATTGAGACCTTCGCAAGCCGTGGTCTTCCCTTGGGTGATGATGGTCGCAACGTGGTCCCAATAGCTGGCCAGCTCGACCCTCATCGCCGTTATCGCAGCGCTTGGCTCACGTTTGCCTAAGCGCGAGCGGAACCAGTGCTCCGTCAGTTCCTCTGCCTGTGGAAGGGCGTGCATCTGAGCCATATTCGCCAACGCGGTGTATTTGCCAGTACCCAGGTCAGCAGTGGAAAACACCGGAACGCCAAATACCAATGCACTGATAGCCAAGTGGTAGCTATGGCCTATGACTGCTTGAGCGTGGCCGAGGATTTCTGCCAGCAATAATGGGGCTGGCCAGAAGGGCAGGGTGAGCGTGCCGGGAATACGGCTGGACACTAACAGTGGGTGGTCGCCCAATACCGGGCCTATTGGAAGAACCAGCAGCCGATAGCCGGAAAGCACCTGCGGATGTTTCTCGAACAGCTGCAACAGTGGTTCGACCACATGAATCGGCTGGATCACGATATACGGTTTATCTAGCCCATAAGCTTCACGCAACTCGGCGAAAGCCTTACTGGGATGTTGCTCGTCGATCAAGTCCGGCAGGCCGAAGGCTGTGTCCGGCAGCACTTGGATATCGGCGGCAGGGCTGAGGCCGTTCAGGCTTTTCCGTGAAGGTTCGTCGCGCACTCGTATGCATGGGCTGTACTCCAACGCCATTTTGAGCAACGGCTTGCCCCACTCGGGAATATCGTTGCAATGCATCCCCGGGGCGTTCCAGATCACCGGGACTCCATGCTGATGGGCAATCAGCGCCGGCGATAGCCAGTAGCCCGTGGGATGATGGATACCTGAATTCGGAGGCATGTAGCCGTGGGCGACCACCTTATCGAAACGGATAATGAAGCCACCGCCGATAAGAACGCCGTCGAGTTGCGCGGCCACCTCAGGAAGATCGTTTACCGAGGTGACGGTATAAGGCCAATGGGGTGGGCTTTTCGCATTGTATGAAAAACGGTGTAACTCGACCGCGCCTAATCGTTGGGTCAGTTGCGCTTGCGCGATAACGGGAAACAATAGATCACCGTAGTTCTCTACATCGAAGGTACCGAATATCGCGACCTGCCAAGCGGGATCTTTTATGAACACTGCCAAAGTCCTTTCTCCATGATTCCGCTACTGCTTAGTCCATTAGGGAGCTTAGTCATTCATTGACGTTATGCCTGGCACGTTCCAGGCCAAGGTCAACCAAACCCAGAAAGCTCTTCTGATTCGGCAGCATGTCAAATGCCAACGGTGCTACCTGCTTCTCTATGAGTTGCGAGGTGTGCTCAGCTTCGCCCTGCAGCAGTTTCAGGGTGACATGGTAGCGTCCGGCACAAAGGTTGGCCGCAAAGCGCACAGTGATCGCTGCATGGCGCCATCCGTTTTCGGCGGGGCCCGGCTGTAGTGCGAAGTTTTCCCCTCCGATTACCAGCAGTTTCGCTTCCTGGATGGTGAAACTGATGTTGGGACGGGTGATGGCCTCATGGAGCAATACCTCGACATGCATCTCGATTTCGTCGCCGTGCATGTAACTCGATGACATCTCCTGCGTATTGGTAAAGCAGGCAGAAAGGATGTGCCCTTCTTTGGTACCGAAGGCAATGCCCTCATGGGCTCCCATAAATAGTTTTCGCATTACCGGGATTTCGCCGCCGCTGGCCCATTGGCGTTGCTCGTCGCGCATGTCGAGCAGATACAACTCCGCCATTTCGTCGGGTGCCCCGCTGGCAATGACTCGGCCTTGGCGTAAATAAATGACGCGATGACAAAAGCGTTTGACCATGCTCATGTCATGGGACACGAACAACAGCGTGGTGCCCTTCGCAGTCAAATCTTCCAGGCGGTTCAGGCATTTGAACTGGAAAGACGCATCGCCTACCGAGAGTGCTTCATCGACGATCAGAATATCGGGCTCTACACAGACCGAAACCGCGAAGGCTAATCGCACCATCATCCCGCTGGAGTAGATTTTGATAGGTTGGTCGATAAAGTCGCCAATATTGGCGAAAGCGGCAATTTCGGCGAAACGGGTGTCGATCTCGGCACGGCTCAGGCCCAGCACGGCCGCGTTCATATAGACGTTTTCCCTGCCGGTAAACTCCGGGTTGAAGCCTGCCCCCAGCTCAAGCAACGCGGCAATTCGGCCCTGCCCGCGAACCGTGCCACGGGTTGGCATCAGGGTTCCGCAAATGAGTTGCAGCAACGTAGATTTGCCACTTCCATTGCGACCGATGATCCCGACGGTCTCACCTCTGGCGACCGTCAGCGAAACATCGTCAAGGGCCCAAAACTCTCGGTAATACCGTTTCCTGCCGCGCATCACCATCTGGAGCAGGCGGTCCTTCGGGGCATCATAAATCTGATAGCACTTGCTCAGCCCTTCGGCACTGATGGCTATATCAGGCGACATTGATAAGTCCTTTTGTAAGTCTCTTCGAACAGACTAGCCTTTAAAAGGACGGTACGGGGCATCCGGTAGCAGTCATGAAAGAGCATTCGCAAAAGCGGGGCGCCTCATCACGGCACAAACTCCACCTTCAACCCCCGACCCGCACTGCGCCCCTGATCATCCGTAACCCGCAACCTATATTCCCCCGACTTGCCCGGCCGCCAGTTCAGCGTGGTTTGCGGCGGGCCTTGGCCGATCAAGGTTTGATCAGCAAACCAATACAGCATCGCCGCATCGCTGGCGGCGTTGGCATTCAGCGGGATGCTTTCCTGCGGCTGGGACAGGCGCAACTGATAGCTCACCTGGGTCAACGGCGAACGGATCTGCGGTGCTTCGCTTGAATCACTGAGGCGGTTGGGCTGGCAGTTTTTCATCACGTTGGGCGGTGTGCGCCTTGGCAGTCCGGCGGCGCGGTACAGACGTTGCACGTCGCTGGGCCAGAATTCGAAGACTTCTTCGCGGGTGTATTGCGCCTCGAACGGCGGGCATGCGGCCTTGCCGGTGCGGGTGTCGATCAGCACCGGGCGGTGCAGGTTGGACACGCGAATCGGCGACACGCCGGGGATGTACCAGGTCTTGCGGGTTTGCGGGCACCAGCGGTTGGGCAGTTCACCGGAGGCGGCGCAGACGTCGATGCGCACCAGTCCAGCGGGCGGCTTGTCAGGCTTGATCACCACCGTGGGTAAGGCCAGGGGCAGGGCGTCGGCGATGCGGAAGAACAGCGGCGCAGCGGTCTTGGCACCGATAAACGCCGGGTTCGGTCGGCCGTCGAAGTTACCCACCCACACCACCAACACATAGGGGCCGACCAGGCCGGCGCTCCACGCATCGTGAAAGCCCCAGGAGGTGCCGGTTTTCCACGCGGTGCGCCAGTGACGGCCCGGCAGGCCATCCGGGCGTGGGTTGCGCCGCAGCATGTCGCGCACCATAAAGGCCGCCTGGGGCGTGAGCAGTGGGGCGCCCGTGGTCTGGGGCTGTTCCTGCACATAGCGCAACGGGCGCAGGTGCCCATCGCCAGCCAGCATCACATACAGCTGCGCCAGTTCTTCCGGGGTCATCTCACCGCCACCCAGGGCCAAGGCCAGGCCGTAATGGCTTTCGTCGCGCAGGCCTTTGATTCCGGCGCGTTGCAGCAGCCCGTACAAGGACGGCGACTTGACTTGGCTGGCCAGCCACACTGCCGGGATGTTGCGACTACGGATCAGGGCATCTCGCGCTGTCAGCGGGCCGACAAAACTGCCGTCGAAGTTTTCTGGCTGGAAGTAGCCGAAGTTACTCGGCAGGTCTTTGAGGATGCTCATGGGGTGGATCACCCCTTGATCGAGCGCAAGCCCATACAGAAACGGTTTGAGCGTGGAACCGGGCGAGCGTCGCGACAGCACGCCGTTGACCTGCCCGTGGATGCCTGTGGATAAGTAATCCGCCGAACCCACCAGCGCTTTGACGCTCTGGTCGCGGCTGTCGATCAGGATCGCCGTGGCGTTTTCCACACCCGTACTGCGTCGCTCGGCGATAAAGCCGGTGATCAGGCGTTCGAGCAATTGTTGCAACGGCAGGTTGAGGGTGCTGTTCAGTTCATTACCGACCTGGGAGGCCAGCAGCTGTTCACTCAGGTGCGGTGCCAGGAACGGGATCTGCTGGCGGTTGCGCGCTTCGAGGGGCAATTGCAGCAGACTGTCATTACGCGGGTCTTGTGGATAAGTCTCGCGCCAGTCGTTCATCAAGCGCAGGCGGGCGTTTTGCAGCGACGGCCCGAAGCGTGCGCGCCGGCCTGGCTGCTGGGGAATCACCGCCAGCGCCAGCGCCTCGGACAACGACAGCTGCGCCGCCGACTTGCCGAAATAGATACGACTCGCCGCCTCGGCCCCTTCGATATTGCCGCCCATGGGCGCCAGGTTCAGGTAGGCCTCCAGGATGTCGTGCTTGCTGTAGCGTGCTTCCAGCCACAGCGCCAACGCCATCTGCTGCAATTTGCCTGGCACCTGGCGTGTGTTCAGGTCCCACAAGCGCCGTGCCAATTGCATGCTCAAGGTCGAGCCGCCCTGGCGCTGGCCACCGCTGTAGGTGGCCATGGCGGCGCGCAGCAATGCCGGGGGATTGATCCCCGGGTGCCAGTAGAAATTGCGGTCTTCCTTGAGCAACAAGGCTTCGACCAGTGAAGGAGAGATCCGCTCCAGCGGTAGCCATAAGCGGTATTGCCCGTCATCCGCCAACGTCATGCGCAGCAGCGAACCGTCGTCGGCCAGTACCACCCGCGATGAGGTCACAGTCTGCTCGAGCGGGGCATGGGGCCACAGCCGCAACCCCGCCAGCACCACCACCGCTGCGAGCAGCGGCGGCGTCAGGCGTTTAAGGCTTGGTAATTTCAAGCTGGCCTACTTTGCCGCGCCCTTGCAGGGTGGTTTCGTACATGCCTTCGGCGTAGGCCGGTGGCGTGTTGAAGGTACCGGCGTTGGTGGCGCGCACGCGGTACACGAACGTGCCGACATCACGCAGTGCGGTGCCGTACAACACCACCCGATCATCACGCACGTCCACATACTCCGGCTGCCAGTTGCTCAGTTCGGTTTCACCGATGGGCGCTTGCCAGCTTTGTTCTTCCTGGCTGTCTTCTTCGACGTACTCGGACTCTTCACCCTCACTTTCCTCGCTGCTGGCGGCTTCCGGCTCCGGCGGCAAGTTATACACAGGCTCGACGCCACCGGGCAGCAGGTCGACCACGGCCACTTGCTGCACCTGATCGCGGTCGGTAGCCCGCAGGCGCAGGCGCACCAGGAACTCATCACCCACGGCGACCTTGCTCACCGGCTCGCCCTTGAGGTCGAGGTATTCGTGGATGATTTCCAGCCCGTTATTGATCGGCTTGAGCTTGGCGCCCTTGTCGAAACCGGCTTCGCTGAGCATGTAGAACGCGGCCGGACCGTCAGATTTTTCCATCACCAGTTTTTGCGTGTTGCCCGGCACGGCGGCGCGCGGCGGCTGACCGGCCATCTCCAGCAATTGCTGTTGCTTGTCACCCAGCCAAGCGGTGGCCTTGAGGGTCATGTCGTTTTGCGCACGCTGGCCGTAGTTGTCCAGCGCGCGCAGCAACAGGGCCGCCGACAGCGAGTTGTAACGCTGTTCGTTGAGGCGCTTGCCGAGTTTATCCAGCAACGCCGTAGGCACATCGTCCATCAGCTCAGGGAAGTGGCGCGCCAGCAGGTGCAGGTGTTCGGCGTCGTGCACCAGCGGGTCGTAATACAGGCCATCGCTGTCCCACTTATCCACAAGCGAACGCCATGGGATTTTGCGGAACAGCGTATCGGCCTGGCGATCCTGCTTGAGCAGCTTGTAACTGGCCGCCAGGTAAGCGGCGCCCAAGTCGTTCTGCCAGCTGTCCTTGAAGTAGCTTTCGTAGCGTTCGCGGATATCGCTCAATGCACCACTTACCAGAATCCCCTGACGGCTCAACAGGTAACTGGCGTAGGCACGGTTGCGCAATTCCGACAGGCCTTCGCTAGGACCATTGGCCAGGTCTGTCAGATACGCATTCGAGCGCACCAGCAGGTCCTCCGGCACTGGCAACCCGCGTTCCTTGGCTTCGATGAGGAAGTCGGTGGCGTAGAGGCTGGCGTACGGTGCCACGTCCGGGTTGGCCGCCCACAAACCAAAGCCGCCGGCCTGGTTCTGGCGTTGGCGCAGCATGCGTACCGCGCTGCCGAAGGCTTGTTCGGCCTCGGGTGCATTGCCGCCCCAGATCAATGCCGGCATGGCCTTGGACACCAGTTGCTCGGTGCAGGCGTAGCCGTAGTCATCCAGGTAATGCTTGAGGCCGTTGGCCCATACCAGCGGCGAGGCGGCCACGCCCAGTTGCACGTCGCGCAGTTGGCTGAACAGCTCGCGAGTGGGTTTGAGCTCCTTGCTGGCGCTGTCGAAGCGGCCCAGGCTCAGGGCAACGCGATGTTCGCTCAGAGGGCGGATCGAGGTGGTTTCCGCCACCTGGATACGTTTGCCGTCCGGCAGCACTGCGACAAAACGCAGGTCTGCCGAGCCGAGGGTGTCGCCGACCTTGATCTTGAACTCGGCTGTGCCTTCCTTGCGCGGTTGCAGCGACAAGGTATTGCCCTTGTCGCCCTGCACAACCAGGCCAGCGCTGGTCTGCACTTCAAACTTCACGTCCGCCGCCGCGTCGAGGTTACTGAACACCCCGGCGCTGACGTTGAACACATCCCCCGGCGCCACAAAGGCCGGCACGTTTGGCGTGATCACGATCGGCCCGCGCACCTCGGTATTGGCTTCGCTGACGCCGACACTGTCGCTGTCCACTGCCACCGCGAACAGGTGCAGCTTGCCGTTGAAACTGTCCGGCACCTGGTAATGCAGCACGGTTTCACCGGCCGGTAAGTCCACCAGCCCGGACCACCAAGCCACCGGCGGATGATGTTTACGCTTGAACGGGTTGAGATGATTGGCCAGGGCGCCTTCCGTATCGCCACCGGGCGCTGCCCCACTGAGCAGGCGGCTGAATTCCGGCAGGATCAGGTCAAGGATCTGACTGGTGCCGACCTCCAGCGCACGCTTCTGGAAGAAGAAGCCCAGCGGGTCCGGCGTCTGGTAGCGCGCCACTTGCAGGATGCCTTCGTCTACCGCGTACACCACCGCGCGGCCCGGACGGTCAGCGTTGACCTTGATATCCAGCGTCTGCCCCGGCTCAATCTTCGCAGGGCCTTCAACCTTCAATGCCATGCGTCGGGCATCCAGGTTGATGCTGAACGGCACCACGCCGTAGGACAGCGGACTCATGTACACCTCGGCCGAACCCATATCGCGCACAAACTGCACGTTGACGTAGGCATTGCCCTCAAGCCCCGCAGGTACGCGGATGTGCTGCACGCTGTTGGTGCTGTCGGCTTTGAACCATTGCTGGGTGTAGACCTTGTCGCGTTCGATGGTGATCAAGCCGGCACCGGTATACGGGGCACGAATGCTGATGGCGATCTCATCACCGGTGGCGTAACTGCGTTTATCCAGGCGCAATTGCAGTTCGGCATTGCGTTCCAGCGAGCGCGACGTGTTGCCACGTCCGGCCACGCTGTAGTCGATCTGGTTGAGCAGGTTGCCGTTGGCGTCTTTCAGTTGCAGGGTGAAATCGCCCGGCGCTGACGTGTTCAACGTCTGCTTGGCGCCTTCTTTCGTCATCGCCAGCGGCGAGGCGGGCTGGCTGATGTTCTTGATGCGCGACTCGTACTTGTAGGTGCCGTTGGACTGTTTCACCAGCACCGACACATAACGGTGTTCGACCACTTCGCTGGTCAGGCCGTCCACCGCCACCGGCGTAAGGTCCGGCGCGACGGCCAGCCATTGCACCTGGCGCGGCGCATCCTTGGCGACGTACGACAGCGAATCCTGACTTTTCACACCGACCAGATAAGGTGCGGACGACACCAGCAAGGCACTTTGCGCCGCGACATTACGGCCGCCTTCGGCCTCGAACACCTGGGTCATCACCTGCAGGCGGTAGGTGCTGTTGGCGAAGCGTTGCAGGTTGAGGTCGAGCACGGCCTGGCCGTTGTCGTCGACGGTGGTTTCGGCCAGGTCTTCGGTGCTGGCCTCTTCCAGGGCATCGTTGAGGCGGAAACGGTAATCCGGGTAACGGTCAAACGCTGCGAGCGTCGGGCTCAGGGACATCTTCGCGGTGACACGACGCCCTGATGCCGGAGCGCCGAATAGGTGCATGGCGGTGACCTTGGCCACCACCTGGTCCGGTGGAATCCAACCCTGAACAGGCGTGTCATGCAGGCTCAAGCTGACCTTCATGCGGTCCGGCTCGAAGTCGCGGACCTTGAAGTTGACGCTGCCCAGGTCGGTGCGGGTTTGCTTTTCGCCAATCAACTGCAGGGTCGCGGTGTACTCCCCGGCGGGGGCGACTTCGCTGCTGGGGAAATCAAAGGTCTCAAAACCGCTGGCGGACAGCTTCAGCGGCTGGCGAATCACCTCCAGCCCGCGCGGGTCGGTGATTTGCAGCTCCACCGGCAAGCCTTGCAGTGCGCCCTTCCAGTTGCCGCTGCGCACAATCATGCCCAGATGTGCCGTTTCGCCCGGCCGGTACAGGCCACGGTCGGTAAACAGGTAGGCGCTGAGGCGATCAATCGCGCCGTCCTCTTCCAAACCGCCTACGTCGAAACGCGACAAATCCAACTGCTGGGACTGGCGGGCGATCGGCAGGAACGACTGGTCATTGCCGCGAGTGACCACATACATCAGCGGCGTTTTCTCACGGCGCAGTTCATCGAGCTTGGCGAAATGCGCGTGGCCTTCGCCGTCAGTGTGGCCGCTGCTCACCGGCAAACCGTTGCGGCCGATGATGTCGACTTGCGCGTCGGCGACTGGCGAACCATTGCCGATGGACTGCACATACACATCGTGGCTGCCATCGCTGGAACGCTTGGCGATGATGCCCAAGTCCGTCACCACGATAAAACGCAGGTCGCTGGTGCTGCTGCGGTCGTACTCGAACGTGCGCGGGGCCGGGTCATCCTGCGGGCTGAGCTTGAGCACGAAAATGCCGCGCCGGCCGCCATTGGCGGTGAGGTAGCGGCTGAGGTCGACATTGTCGTAGACGGTTTTCGCCGGGTCATTGGATGACAGCGGGATATCCAACGACTGACGCTCGACCATGCGATCGAAATACTCATTGCCGAAATTCGGCCGGGCAAAGCTGCCGCTGCTCTGGTCCACCAGGTGTTGCAGCTGGTTGGGCAGCAAGCGGGCGATTTCTACATGGGCGCCGGGTACACCACGGGCCATAAAGCCCAGGCGTTTTTCACCGTTGAGGCTGAGCAAGGCGCCGTCAGACAGGAACTGAAGGGTGCGCGGGTACGCCGGCATGCTGATCAGCGACGCCGTAGGATTCTTCGCCAGATAGCCGCCGATGGCTTCCAGGTTGGCGGGCACGCGTACATACACCGCACGGCCTGCCGGGGCCTTGAACTTGAAGGCGTGCAAGGTATTCAGCGGTTCGACGCTGGGCACGTGGGTCAGGTTGACCTTGGTGCTGCGGGCGAGCAGGGCGTCATCAATGTCGTTGCTGTCGTAGGGACGCGTGTCGTCCTGGGCTTTTTCCGGCAGCAACCAGGCCTGGACCTTACCGGCAATGGTTTCGTCGGCCACGGCGCTGGAGCTGCTGAACATCAGCACCGGCTCCGGCTCGCCACGTGCGTTGTCGACAAAGCTGACTTCGGCCCCGGTGAAGGTCAGGCGATAGCGACCGGGCACGGTGACTTCCGCCACCAGTGGGGCGGCGCTGGCGTTGCCGCCGTCGCGGGCCTTGATGCCTTCGTCGAGTTTGGCGCTGACCGGCGTGCTTTCCAGTGGGGTAGCCAGGGCGGCGGAGCGTACGTAGGCGTTGAGTTTTTTCTCGTCGAAGGTGATTTCCGGGCGGTTGGGCAACTGGGCGTCGCGGTAGGCCAGGCCTTTCCCGAGGGTTACTGTGACGCGCTTGCGTAGGCTGTCTTCATCCACCGGGTGGGAAAAATGGAAGGTCGCCACCAGCTGTTTCAGTGTCGGATTGGACGGGTCCTGGTACAGCTCGTTTTGCGCCAGGGTGGCGCGGAACGGTTGGGTGGAAAACTGCGTGCTGTATTGGTCCAGCAACACGCCGTCGGCCAGCAGGTTTTTCTTTGCCAGGTCGACGGTGTAATGAGCGTCGATGGGCCAGTCTTTTTCCGGTACGAACAACAGGCTGCGGTCATCCGCCCAGCGCCAGGTGCCCGCGACCGCGGGTTTGAGGGTGATGCCCTCGGTGACCGGCTTGCCGATGGCCGCCAGCGGGGCCACGGACTCGCCGAAACGCACCTGCAAGTTATCCACAACCGGTGTTTGCTGGGTGTAATCGGTGAGGTTCGGTTTGTGCAGCGAATAGCTCGCGGTATGCGGCTGCGGCAGGTTGGAATACCAGTGCCAGCCATAGAAGCCGGCGGCGGCCAGCAAGACCAGCCCTAATAAACCGGCACCGGTTTGACGTGGATAAGCGCGGGCTTTGCTGCCCAGGTTCGCCAGCCCACGGCCGATGGCACGCAGCCAGACCGGCGGATGCCATTGGCCAAAGACGGCCCCCACCACAGTCAATAACGCACCGACAATGCGGCGGCTGATCGCTTTGAACGAATCGAACATGGTGAGCATCCCTGGCTAAGTGCGGCGTATCTTACACGCGTCTTTGATACAAAAGATGACGCGATTCGCCGCCCCGCTAGGCGTGTTGCATGTAAGAGCGAGTCAGCTACCACTATGTTGTCTGACACACCGTCATCGGGGGCAAGCCCCCTCCCACATGTTGATCGTCATTTGGCTTTAGAGCGGTGACCTCAGGTCCACCAGTAGCGCACGAGGTGGAAGAAGATGGGCGCGGCGAAGCACACCGAGTCCAGCCGATCCAGCATCCCGCCGTGCCCTTCGATCATATGCCCCCAGTCTTTGACGCCGCGATCGCGCTTGATCGCCGACATCACGATGCCGCCGGCAAACCCGAGCAGGTTGATCAGCAGCGCAATCAAGAACGACTGCCACGGGTTGAACGGTGTGGTCCACCACAGTGCTGCGCCGATCAGGGACGAGAGCAGAATCCCGCCGACGAACCCTTCCACCGTCTTCGAGGGTGACAGGTTGGGTGCGATCTTGTGTTTGCCGAACAGCTTGCCGCACACGTACTGCAGCACGTCGGACAGTTGCACCACGATTACCAGGTAGGCGATCAGCAGCAGGTTGCGGCCCTCGTAGCCGGGGATGTCGAGGGTCAGCAGGGCGGGCACGAAGGACACGCAGAACACCGCGATCATCAGGCCCCACTGCACCTTCGAGGCGCGCTCCAGGAAGTGGGTGCTGTCGCCGCCGAGGGAGGCAAGGATTGGCAGCAGCAGGAACACGTACACCGGGATGAAGATCGAGAACAGCCCGTACCAGTCGGCGTAGATGAGCAGGTATTGCAGCGGCAAGGCCAGGTAGAACGCGGCCACCAGTGCCGGGTAGTCGCTGCGGCGGGTGGGCGTGAGGGTGAGGAATTCGCGCAGGGCGTAGAACGACACCGCGTAGAACAGCAGGATCACTGCGGCGGTGCCGAGCCAGAAGGCGATGCCGATCACCACCACCATCACCCACCAGGCGTTGATGCGGGCATTGAGGTTTTCGACCACCGCGTTGGGCGTGCCACGGGTGCGCAGCTTGAGGATCAGGCCGATCAACGAGGCGAGCACCAGGATCGCGCCGATGCCGCCGAACAACATCAGGGTTTGGCTATCCATGTCAGACATGCTCCGGGGCAAGGGCGAGCAGGGCATCGCGGGTGCGGGCGAGGAAGGCGGCTTTGTCTTCGCCGTCTTCCAATTGCAGCGGCGCGCCGAAGCTGGTGGTGCACAGCAGAGGCAACGGCAACACGCGGCCCTTGGGCATGACCCGGTTGAGATTGGCGATCCACACCGGGATCAATTCGGCCTGTGGGTAACTGTTGGCCAGGTGATACAAGCCGCTTTTGAACGGCAGCAGGCCGTCTTCGAGATTGCGCGTGCCTTCGGGGAAGATGATCAGCGAGTCGCCGCTTTCCAGGGCGTTAAGCATCGGCTGCAACGGGTTATCCCCAGGGTCCTTGCGTTCGCGGTCGATCAACACGCCGTTGAACACGCGGTTGATGATGTAGCGGCGCAAGGCGCTTTTATTCCAGTAATCGCTGCCGGCCACCGGGCGCGTGAATTTGCGCAGGTTCTGCGGCAGTGACGCCCACAGCAACACAAAGTCGCCGTGGCTGCTGTGGTTGGCAAAATAGATGCGTTGCACCGGCACCGGCGCGCACCCCAGCCACAGGCTGCGCGCTCCTGTGACGGTGCGGGCCATAGAGGTAATCAGCGTGGCGACCACGGGTTCGAACATGGGGGTTCCTTATCCGGCGAAAGGCAGCCAAGGGCTGGCGAGGATCACGCCCAGGGTCAGCAGCGCTTGCGCGCCGAGTAGCCAGGCTTGTTTGCGCAACAGTTTGAGCGCGCCGCGACGACGCTCGGTCCAAGGCCGGCCGGCACGCTTGGGCGACTGCAGGCCGAGGGTTTGCAGGGCCTGGTCGAGGTCTGCGGTGCGCTCGATGTCACGGGCCAGCAGGGCGAACAGGTCAGCATCGAAGGCCACGCGCAGCGCCCAGTACTTTTGCAGCAGCCCGAGGATAATCATCCACAGGCTCAGCAGCAGGCAGATCGGCGCGACACTCGCCATCAGCAGTTGCGCCAAGCCGAACAACACGCCGACCAAGGTCAGGCCTGTGGATAACTGATCCAGCGAACGGCCACGTCGCAATAGGCTGGCGACCACCTGGAGTTCCATATCAGCCGGCATGGGGCAAACCCTCCAACGCTTGACGGTGTGCGGGGTGCAGGACCACATCGGCCCGCGCTGTACGAATGATAGTCAGCGCATGCTCTACCGTCGCGGCGCGCCCTGAGTGCAGTAACCAGGCGGCGACGGCCGTTGCGCTGCGTGAGTAGCCGAGGGCGCAGCACACCAGCAAGGGCCCATTGGCGCGCAGCCGCTCGATAGCGTGCGCAGCTTGCAGGCATTCGTCGGGCGTGGGGGCGATCAGGTCCAGCACGGGGATGCATTGATAGGCGCGGCCCTGTGGATTCATCGGCAATTCAGCACAGAGATCGACGATGGCCTTGAAGGGCGACTGCTCGCTTGTCGTAGGAATTCGACCAAGCCAGACGTTATCCACAATCAGGTCGGGTTGTGGATGTTTGCGCGTCCACAGGCGTGAGTTGATCCATGCGGCCGCCAGATACGGCGCATACAGCCAGCGCGCGGCGGGCGTCAGTTGGCCATCGGCGCGTTTCTGGAAACCCGAAGCGCCCAGCGCCCCGTAATTGGCGTTGATCAACGCAAGAGACACCGCCGGCCACAGTATCCACAGCCAACCACCGCCCAACACCAAGGCAAGAATGCCCAGTACCAGAGCACCCAGCCCGTAGCGTATGCCCAACCCCCTGCGCTTGGGGTCCCGCGTTAGCCGCGCGTTCAACAGTGGGTTTGGGTGCTCCACCGGCCAGAGCCACACACATATCCACCCGGCGAGGGCGCCTGTGGGTAAGTCGATAAAGTGATGTTGATAAGTGGTCAGCACCGAAATACCGATCAAGGCGAACCAGCCATGCACCAGCCAACGCCACACGCCTTGGGTATGGCGCTGATACATGACCCACAGGATCACCAGCAGCGCGATATGCAGCGATGGCGCCTGGTTGAACGGTTTATCGAAGCCCGCCAGCACGGCGAACAGCCAGCCGAATACGCCGTCCAGTTCCGGCCGTTCGAAGGTGAAGCGCAACGGCCAGATCAGGAAGCAGCTGACCGCAATGACCTGGGCTGACAGCAGCCGCAGCGCATGCTGTTTCAACTCATGCCGACTATTGGGCAGTAGCAGGGAAAACCCGTAGAGCAGGTCGATGGACCAGTAGGGCACGATGGTCCATGCCCAGAACGGCATATGGGTTTCCCAGCCGAACACCAGCGTGCCGACGTCGCTGCGCTGGCTGGTCACCCACGTGGCAAAGCCGTAAGTGCTGAAAAACAGCGGCGCCAACAGCAGCAGCCAGAGGACCGCTGGTTTCAACAAGCCGGGTTCGCGCATGTTCAGATCTTCTGTGCCAGGGACACGGTGAAAATGCCCCACTCATCCACACGCTGGGTGATCTTGCGGAAACCGGCGGCTTCCACCAGTTGGTCCATTTCCGCCTGGCTGCGCCGGCGCATCACCCAGGCCTGGCCCTGGCGATGGCTGGTCAGCGCCCGGGCGATCAGTTCCAACTGCGGGTGCCACGGTTGGCCGGTGTAGACGAGGTAGCCACCCGGCTCCACGGCTTCGGCCAGTCCGGCCAATGAGCCGCCGACCATGGCGTTATCGGCGAACAATTCATATAACCCGGACACCACCACCAGCGTCGGTTTTGGGTCCAGCGCCGCCAGATCCAGGCGGTCGAACGCATCACCTTTGACGAACTGCGCGATATCCCCAAGGCCTTTCTCACGGATCAGTGCACCACCGTCGCGCACGTTGATGTCGCTGTAGTCGCGTAGCAGGATCGATTCCGGCAGCGGTGACACGCCCTGCAAGGCTTCAAGAATGTAGCGACCGTGGCCGGCAGCGATGTCGACGATGCGCACTTCACGCTGTTCATCCCGCAACGTGGCCATGGCCAGGCGCAGCAGTTCCTCGACGTTCAGCTTGCGTTGGCGGATGCCGCGCCAGCCGATGGAGTTGAGGTAGTTGGTGTCGATCATCCGCCCCAGCCCGCCCTTGCCGGTGGGGGTGTTGCGGTACACGTAGTCCAGGGTGCTGCCGGAGTCGAAACCGGTATCGAAGCCCAGCTTCACCCCGTCCGACAGGTTCTTGCCCAGGCCCATGCTGGCGCGGGTCAGGCGCCAGTACAGGTCGCGCAGGGAATTGCGCGGCAGTGGCGCGGCGAGGGCTTCGGATTCGGCGCAGGTGGCGCCCAGTTTGTCCGCATCCAACAGCGAGGCGCGGTCCAGCGGATGTTCGAAATTCTGCAGGATAAAGCGCCGGGCGCTGTTCACGGCGGTGGCGCGGTCGCGTTCGCCGAGGGTGTCGTGGAAGAAACCGGGGAGGATATGCAGCTCTTTTTTCAGGCTGCCAAGGCGGTCGAAAAATTGCTGCTGGGGTTTGCGATGCACCACAAAGTCCGAGCCCGAAACCAGCAGTTGAGTCGGCACCTGGATCGCCTGGGCATCGGCTACTACCCGGTCAGCCGCTTCATACAGGCCGAGCAGCACATTCACCGAGATCGCCTTGGTGATCAGCGGGTCACTGTCGTAGGAGGCTACGCGTTCCGGGTCATGGCTGAGGAACTTGGCCTTGACGTAGCTGTTGACGAAAAAGTTGCCGCGAAACTTGCGCATCAGCGCCAGGCCCGGCCGCGCGAACGGCACGTACAGCTTGACCTTGAAGGCGGGGGAGGCAAGCACCAACGCGCGGATTTTCGGCGCGTAATCGTGCACCCAGGTCGCAGCAATCACCGCACCGACGCTTTGGGCGATGACAGCTAAGTGCTCTTCCTCGATGCCATAGGTGGTGCCGATGTGGTCGCAAAAGGTCTGCACATCACGGGCGCTGGTGGCGAAGCTGGGGCTGTCACCACGCTCGCCGGGGGACTGGCCGTGACCACGGGCGTCCCAGGCGAAGAAGTCGAACTGCGGCAGGTTCAGTTCATCGACCAGATGGGCGATACGCCCCGAATGCTCATGGCCGCGATGGAACAACACAATCGCCTTGCGTGGCTCACCGTCTGCTGGAGCGGCAGCCGGCCAGTGCCGGTAGAAAAGCTCGACGCCATCATGGGTACTGAAGGTGTGCTCTTGCTGTTCGCGCATCGCAAAATCCTTATGCAGAAGGGGAAGTATCTTGTTGTTCGTTGAGGCCTTGGCGCACCCGATTGAACAGGGTGTAGGCGAGCAGGGCGGCGACCAGCCACATCACCCCGTCGACCCAACCGGCGCCCAGCCAGCCCAGCGCAACGCCGGTGGCCAGTACGCCGAGTACGAAGGCGCGATCACTTTTGCCCATCGGCCCGTCGTAGCGGCGCGATGCACCCACCATCGGCCCCAGCACCCCGGCGTATTCACTGAACACCGCCAGCAACGCCACCAGCAGCACGGGCGCCAGGCTCACACCGGGGATCAGCGCAAACGGCAGGATCAGCGCGCTGTCGGCGATCACATCGCAGAGTTCATTGAGGTAGGCGCCCAGGCGTGACTGCTGGCCGAATTCTCGGGCGAGCATGCCGTCGATGGCGTTGAGGGCCATGCGCAGGATCATCCACAGCGGAATCAGCGCAAACAGCCAGAGGTGTTGGGCGAAGCTGGCGATTAACAGGCCGACCAGCAGGGAAACCACGCCGGCCAGCACGGTGATCTGGTTGGCGGTGGTGCCGTTGTCGTAGAGGCGCTGCACAAGAGGACGCAGCAGGTTTTGAAAGCGCGGCTTGAGCTGATAGATCGAAATCATGGGGGTGACGCTTCCTTGTCCGTGGGCCCGCGAAAAACTGTTTTGGAGTGTGCCGATTAAATGTGGCTTGCACCAGTGATGGCGCGTGTTTATGGGGGTTTAGTCACGATCTTGACGGTGCGGTAGATCAAATGTGGGAGGGGGCTTGCCCCCGATGGCGATGGGCCAGTTGAAACCGGTGTTGGCTGACACACTGCTATCGGGGGCAAGCCCCCTCCCACAGGGTAACGGTGTGCCGCTTAAAGCGATGTTTTTCGAACAAAAATTTCACGCATCGTGTTATATCGTAACGAATTATGTACAAGCAGGCGTTGAGTGGATGCAAGTGGATCTGGAAGCTGACGGCGCTTCGGTGGAAGGCCTTCCGCGTTTTCAACAGGGGCTGTTCCATGCCCGTCGATTGCGCCAGGCCGGTATCAGCCTGACGGTGCTGGGCGTTGCCGGTTGGGTGTTGGCGCTGTTTGTCGCGCTGTTTGCGCCGCTGTCGATCTGGCCGGTGGTACTGATCAACTGTGCGTCGGCGTTGCTGCTGCTGGTGGCCGGGTTGCAATCGGCGTGGTGGGTGGCCGATTGGCGCGCCCAGGCGTTGGAGGCACCGGCGGTTGAAGTGCAGGTCGAAGACACGGGCCGCTACGCACGCCTGGTTGAGCGTTTTGGCCAACAGATCGGCGCGCCGGTGTTGTGGCTTGGCGGTTGGTCGCTGTTGGCGCTGGTCAGCATTATCGAATTCTGGAACCTGGCGTTACCCGCCGCACCGATCGGTCAATCGGCAAGCATCGGTGCCGCGCTGGCGCTGGCCTTGGCGTTTGGCCTGTTGGTGTTCGAGCGTCGCCTCGCTCAGGAAACCGCCGCGCAATGGCCGGAAGCCTCGCAACTGGCGCAGTTGAGCCGGGTGGCGATCATCTGCCTGGTGGTCAGTGCGGTGTGCCTGCTGTTTGCGGGTGCGGCGTCGGTGTGGCCGTTGCGCCTGGCGGCACTGATCGGCCTGCTGCCGGCATTGGTCGCGCTGGAGTTTCTATTAAGGGCCGTGCTGTCGCTGTTCAGCCCGCGCCAGCCACGGCTCGAGCCCCGCCTGATGGCGCAAAGTTTTATCGCCGGACTGCTGCGTTGGCCGCCGCAACCTTTGCTCGCGTTGCAGCATGAATTGCACAACCGCTTCGGCATCGACCTGCGCCAGATCTGGGCGTTTACCTACATGCGCCGGGCGTTTCTGCCGGTGTTGCTGGTGGTTCTCGCGGTAGGCTGGGCGCTCACCGGTGTGCACGAAGTGCCCCTGCAAGGCCGTGGGATTTATGAGCGCTTCGGTAAACCCGTCGAGGTGTTCGGCCCCGGTCTGCATGCGGGCTTACCGTGGCCGTTGGGGCGTGTCATCAGCGTGGAAAACGGCGTGGTGCATGAGTTGGCCACCAGTGTCAGTGAAGCCGCCGCCCCGGAACTCGCCCCCGCCGAAGGCCCGCCGCCGTTGATTGCCAACCGGTTGTGGGACGCCAGCCATGTGAATGACAAATCCCAAGTGATCGCCAGCAGCAGCGGCGACAAGCAGAGCTTCCAGATCGTCAATATGGATGTGCGCTTCGTCTACCGCATCGGCCTCACCGATCAGGCCGCGCTGGCCGCCACCTACAACAGCGCGGATGTGCCGACCCTGATCCGCAGCACCGCCAGTCGCATCCTAGTGCACGACTTTGCCTCGCGCACCCTTGATGAGTTGCTCGGCGAACAACGCACCCGCCTGGCCGACGAGATCGGCCGCGCCGTGCAGGCGGACCTGCAAACACTCGACAGCGGCGTGGAAATCCTCGCGACCGTGGTCGAGGCGATCCACCCACCGGCCGGTGCCGCCAATGCTTATCACGGCGTGCAAGCCGCGCAGATCGGCGCCCAGGCCCTGATCTCCCGCGAGCGCGGTGCAGCCAGTGAGCAAACCAACCAGGCGCTGCTGCAAGCCAGCACTGCGCGTGATCAGGCCCAGGCCACCGCGCGGGAAGTGAATGCCGGTGCCCAAGCCGCCGACCTGCGTTTCGCCGCCGAACAAAAGGCCTACGCCACGGCCGGGCAGGCGTTCGTGCTGGAGCAATACCTCGGCCAACTCAGCCAAGGCCTGGCCCACGCCAAGCTGCTCATTCTGGATCATCGCCTGGGCGCCGATAGCGCGCCGACGATCGATCTGCGTTCTTTTACCTTGCCGGCCGATCCCTCGGTGCCGCGTAAAGCCGTTCAATAAGGAGTCGGTCTGTTGAGCGCTCATTCTCATGATCACGGTCATCACCATGGCCACCACCATCATCACGGTGACGAACAAGCCGCCGGCCCATTCCCGTGGCGCCGCATGGCCTGGGCGCTGTTGCTGGTGCTGTTTGCGGTCGCCGCCGCCAGCCTGGTGCAAGTGCGGTCCGGCGAGGCCACGGTGATTACCCGCTTCGGCAACCCCTCGCGGGTGCTGCTGGAACCGGGCCTGGGCTGGCGTTGGCCGGCGCCGTTCGAAGCGGCGATCCCGGTGGATCTGCGCCTGCGCACCACTTCCAGCGGTTTGCAGGATGTGGGCACCCGTGATGGCCTGCGCATCATCGTGCAGGCGTACGTGGCGTGGCAGGTACAAGGCGATGCGGACAATGTGCAGCGCTTCATGCGCGCCGTGCAGAACCAGCCGGACGAAGCGGCGCGGCAGATTCGTACCTTCGTGGGTTCGGCGCTGGAAACCACGGCGGCCAGCTTCGACCTGTCGAGCCTGATCAACACCGATGCCAGCCAAGTGCGCATCGCTGATTTCGAAGCGCAGTTGCGCCAGCAGATTGATCAACAATTGCTCACGACCTACGGCGTGCGCGTGGCCCAAATCGGTATCGAACGGCTGACCTTGCCGTCGGTGACCCTCACCGCCACCGTCGACCGCATGCGCGCCGAGCGGGAAACCATCGCCACCGAGCGCACCGCCGTGGGCAAGCGTGAGGCGGCGCAGATCCGCTCCGCTGCCGAGCGCGATGCACGCATCGTGCAGGCGGATGCCACGGTGAAAGCCGCCGATATCGAAGCGCAATCGCGGGTCGAGGCCGCGCAGATCTATGGCCGTGCCTATGCCGGCAACCCGCAGCTGTATAACCTGCTGCGCTCCCTGGATACCCTGGGCACCGTGGTCACGCCGGGCACCAAGATCATCCTGCGCACCGACGCTGCGCCGTTCCGCGCCTTGGTGGACGGGCCGAAGGATGTCCAGCCATGACCGAGCGTGACAGCCCGGACAGCCCATGGATCCAGGCCGGACGCCTGACATTCCTGGCGTTGTACGCGGTGACCGTGCTGGCCGCGCTGGCCTGGGCATTTTCCAATGTGCGCCAGATCGACCCGCAGAACCGTGCGGTGGTCCTGCATTTCGGCGCCCTCGACCGTATCCAGAATGCCGGGCTGTTGCTGGCCTGGCCGCAGCCGTTCGAGCAGGTGGTGCTGTTGCCGGCCGCTGACCGCGTGATCGAGCGCAGGGTGGAGAACCTGCTGCGTTCTGACGCGGCGGTCCAGGCCGACCGCGTGGCCACGTTTGCCACGCCGTTGAGTGATGCATTGGCCGGTTCCGGTTACCTGCTGACCGGCGATGCCGGCGTGGTGCAACTGGATGTGCGGGTGTTTTACAAAGTCACCGAACCTTATGCGTTTGTGCTGCAGGGCGAGCATGTGTTGCCTGCCTTGGATCGACTCGTGACCCGCAGCGCGGTTGCCCTCACGGCGGCGCGGGACCTGGACACGATTTTGGTGGCAAGGCCGGAATTGATCGGTACTGATAACGGCGCTGCTGAACGCCGCGAACGGCTGCGCGGCGACTTGGTGCAAGGCATCAATAAACGCTTGGCGGAGTTGACGTCCACCGGGTTGGGATTGGGTATCCAGGTCACCCGCGTGGATGTGCAATCGAGCCTGCCAGGCCCGGCGGTGAACGCGTTCAATGCGGTGTTGACCGCCAGCCAGCAGGCCGATAAAGCCGTGGCCAATGCCCGTAACGACGCGGAAAAACTCACCCAGACCGCCACTCAGCAGGCCGATCGCCTGGTGCAAGTCGCCCACGCCCAGGCCAGCGAACGCCTGGCCAATGCCCAGGCGCAAACCGCCACGGTCGCCGGCCTGGCCCAGGTAAAAGACCCGGGCCTGATGTTGCGCCTGTACCGCGAGCGCCTGCCGAAGATTCTCGGCCAGGCCGGCTCCGTGACCACGGTCGATCCTAAAGACGACTCCCGCTTGATCATCCAGGGAGCCGAACAATGAGCGCACCTATGCTGACCTCCGCCGAGCAGCGCAGCGCTGCCCGGCAATTGACCCTGGCCATGCTCGCCTTGGGCTTGCTGGTGTTGGGCCTGATATGGCGCTGGCTGGCGCCTGACCAGACCGGCGTGAGCCAATTGCTGCTGGGCGTCGCGTCGCTCTTGGTGGCCGTGCCGGTGATGCGTTCGGCCTGGTACAGCCTGCGGTTCCCCAGCCTGCACGGGATCACCGACCAACTGATCGCCCTGGCCATGCTCGGCGCCTGGGCCACGGGTGATCTGCTGACCGCCGCGCTGCTGCCGATCATCATGATCTTTGGCCATGTGCTGGAAGAGCGCAGCGTGATCGGTTCCCAGGAGGCGATCCATGCCCTGGGCAAACTGACCCGCAGCCATGCGCGGCTGGTGCAGGCTGACGGCAGCATTATCGAAGTGGATAACAGCACGCTGAATACTGGCGATATCGTCGAAGTGCGCGCCGGTGACCGCGTGCCCGCCGACGGTGTGGTGCTATCGGGGCAGGCGAGCCTGGACACCGCGCCGATCACCGGCGAGTCGGTGCCGCTGGAAGCGAGTGTGGGCGTGCAGGTGTTTGGCGGGGCGATCAACCTCGACGGCCTGCTGCGTCTTGAGGTGACCCGCACCGGCAATGAGTCGACCCTGGGCAAAGTCATCGCGCTGATGCAGAACGCCGAGCGCTCCAAGCCGCCGATCACGCGGCTGCTGGAGCGGTATGCCGGCAGCTATATGGTGCTGGTGTTGCTGCTGGCGGCGGTCACCTGGTTTGTGACCAACGACGCCCAGGCGATGCTCGCGGTGCTGGTGGCGGCGTGTCCGTGTGCGTTGGTGCTGTCGGCGCCGGCCACGGCGATTGCCGGGATCGCCGTGGCGGCGCGGCATGGCATCCTGATTCGCAGCTCGGCGTTCCTTGAAGAGCTGGCGGACCTGACCTCGTTGGTGGTCGACAAGACGGGCACCCTGACTTTTGGCACCTTGCGGCTGCACGCCATCGACACCACGGCGCCGGACCGGCAGGTGTTGCTGAACCTGGCGGCCAGCTTGGGCTCCGCCAGCAGCCACCCGGTCAGCCGGGCATTGGCGGGGTTGGCGACGCAGGAACAGATGCTGGCGTTGACGGATATTCGCGAGCGCCAGGGCCTGGGTGTCGTGGCGCAGACCGAGCAGGGTGAAGCGGCCTTGGGGCGGCCGGAGTTGTTCGAGCAACTGGGTATCCTCACCACCGCCGTCCCGAATCACGATGGCCCCATCGCCGGGTTGGCGCTGAACGGGGTGTTTCTCGCTTGGCTGTTGCTGGCCGATAGCGTCAAGCCGGAAGCGCGCCAAGCGCTGCAAGAGCTGCGTGACCTTGGCCTCGGCCGCCAACTGTTGCTCACCGGCGACCGCCAGAGCGTGGCTGACAGCCTGGCGCTGGAGGTGGGCATCAGCGATGTCGAAGCCCAGGCCTTGCCGGAAGACAAGCTCAACCGCGTGCTGGGCGAGATCGGCAGCGGCTTCCGGCCGATGGTGGTAGGGGATGGCATCAACGATTCGCTCGCGCTCAAGGCGGGCGTGGTCGGTGTGGCCATGGGCGCGGGCGGGGCGGATATTGCCTTGGCGTCGGCGGATGTGGTGTTGATCGGCAGCGACCTGCGGCGCCTGGGTACCTGTGTGCGCTTGAGCCGTCAGTGTCGGCAGACGTTGCAGGTCAACGTGATCATCGGCCTGGGCTGGACCTTGGCAATTGTCGTGTTTGCCGCGTTTGGCTGGTTGGGTGCGGCCGGCGCCATGATCGCGGCGGTGCTGCACAACTTCAGCACCTTGCTGGTACTGGGGAATGCCGGGCGTTTGCTGCGCTTTCAGGAGCCACTGTTAAAGCTAGAAGATTAATGTTCAGAAATTTTTGGGGAATGCTGTAACGCCGTTGGGGGACCTCACTCTAGTGGTGTGTCGAGACTGAGCAATTCGTTCAGACCGACCCACCTACTGATCGATGAGGACTACACAATGAACATCAAGAATGCTATGTCCGGTGCTGCCCTGGCTATCGCTGCCGCCACTCTGTTCGCCGGTGTCGCTACCCAGGCACAGGCCGCCGGCGCTACCGTTCATTGCTACGGCGTGACTTCCTGCAAAGGCATGAACGACTGCAAGACCGCTGAAAACGCCTGCAAAGGCCAGGCTGTCTGCAAGGGCCACGGTTTCAAGGCCATGACCCAGGCTGCCTGCGACGCCGCCGGCGGTAAAGTCGGCGAGTAAGTAGAAGCCGAGTGCAACCGCAGCGACGTTCCCCGCCGCTGCGGACACGTTTGCAGGAGTCCATGATGGCCACGTCTCTTCCCTTCCTGGGTTACGGCCTGGGTTTACGCAACGAATACTACGAACAGATCCTTGAACAATCGCCGGCTGTGGATTGGTTCGAGGTGATCTCTGAGAATTACCTGGTCCAGGGCGGTAAAGCCTTGTACTACCTGGACGCGATCGCCGAGCGTTATCCCCTGGTGATGCACGGCGTGTCCCTGTCCATCGGTGGTCCCCATGCCCTCGATACCGATTACCTGAAGCAAATCAAACAGCTCGCCGAGCGAATCCGCCCGGCGTGGGTGTCTGATCACCTGTGCTGGAGTCGCGGCAGCGCGCACCAATTGCACGACCTGCTGCCGCTGCCTTACACCGAAGAAAGTCTCTACCACGTGGCCGCCCGCGTGCGCCAAGTGCAGGACGCGTTGCAGCGCCCGCTGGTACTGGAAAACGTCTCCAGTTATGTGCGCTCCAAGGCGGACGAATTCACTGAGTGGGAATTCCTCAACGCCCTGGCGCATCTGACAGGGTGCCAGTTGTTACTTGACGTCAACAACGTGTATGTCAGCTCGCGCAACCATGGCTTCGATGCCTGGACGTTTATCCGCAACCTGCCACCGCAGAGCATCCGCCAACTGCACCTGGCGGGGCATATGGACTATGGCGACTACGTGGTCGACACCCATGACCACCCGGTATGCGATCCGGTGTGGGCGCTCTATCAGCAGACGCTTGAGCACCTGGGGCCCGTATCGACGCTACTGGAGCGCGACGACCATTTTCCACCCTTTGAAGATCTGCTCACCGAACTGAGCAAGGCCCGTGAACTGGGGGCCATGGCGTTGGCCAGGAGAACGTTATGCGCCTGACCGATTGGCAGTTGGCCTTCGAGCAGCACCTGTTGTCCGAAACGCCAGTGGCCAACAGTGACTTCGCGGCCACCCTGCTGGGCGGGCCGACGCTGGATGTGGATTCGGGCCTGGCGATTTACCACAACGCCTATATCTCGCGGTTGCAGGAGGTTTTGCGGCATGACTTCAATGCCATCCGCTATTGGTTGGGTGATGATGAGTTTGCAACGCTGACCGAGGCCTTTGTGCGCCGTTATCCCTCGGCCCACTACAGTCTGCGTTGGCTGGGGGAGCGTTTCCCGGCGTTTATCCTTGAGCATCTGGTGGCGGAGCAAAGTGCGCCGCTGGCGGAACTGGCGCGTTTGGAATGGGCGTTTACCCTGGCGTTTGATGCGCCGCAGGGCGAACCGCTGACGCTGAATGAGATGGCGGTGTTGCCGCCCGAAGCGTGGCCGCTGTTGCAGGTGACCCTGGCGCCGTCGGTGCAGCTGCTGCTGTGCCATTTCAATACCGTAGCGATCTGGCGTGCGAGTAAGGACGCGTCAGCCTTTCCCGCCAGCCAGGCATTGGCTCCGACCGAAGTCTGCCTGGTATGGCGTCATCAGAATGTGTGCCATTACCGTAGCCTTGAGCCTGAAGAGGCCTGCGCCCTGGCGGGGATGGTGACGACCGGCTGGAACTTTGCCGAACTGTGCGCAGCGTTGGCAGTCAGTTACGCAGAGGGTGCGCCACTGCAGGCCGTTACGTGGCTGAAACAGTGGGTCCAGGACGGTTTGCTCGAGCGCCGAGCCCCATAGGAGAGCGCTATCAAATCGATAGCCTCCTACTTTGTCTTGGGATGGTCTACCCTCACAGCAGACGTCTGAAACAAGGGGGGATTACTCATGCTCGCGCAACTTCCACCGGCCTTACAGAATCTTCAGCTACCGCTGCGTCTTCGACTCTGGGACGGCCATGAATTCAACTTGGGCCCCGAGCCCAGTGTGACCATCGTGGTGAAGGACCCCACGGTCGTGTCCCAGCTGACACATCCAACGCTCGATTCACTGGGCGAAGCCTTCGTGGAGGGAAAATTGGAGCTGGAAGGCTCCATTTCCGAGGTCATCCGGGTCTGTGACGAATTGAGCCACGCCCTGATCGAGGATGACGAGGTGAGTCGTCCGGTGCGCTCGATCCACGACAAGGCCACTGACGCAGCAGCCATTTCCTACCATTACGACCTGTCCAACGAGTTCTACCAGCTATGGCTGGATCAGGACATGGCGTACTCCTGCGGTTACTTCGAAACCGGCAGCGAATCCATCGACCAGGCCCAACAAGACAAATTTCGCCACCTGTGCCGCAAACTGCGGCTGCAGCCGGGCGAGTATCTGCTCGACGTCGGCTGTGGCTGGGGCGGGCTGGCACGGTTTGCGGCACGAGAGTTTGGAGTCAGAGTGTTTGGCATCACCCTGAGCAAGGAGCAGTTGGCGCTGGCCCGGGAACGGGTGAAAGCCGAAGGCCTGGAAGACCAGGTGGACCTGCAACTGCTCGACTACCGTGACCTGCCGCAAGACGGTCGTTTCGACAAAGTCGTGAGCGTGGGCATGTTCGAACACGTCGGCCACGCCAACCTGGCGGAGTACTGCAAGACATTGTACGGCGCCGTGCGCGAAGGCGGCCTGGTGATGAACCATGGCATTACCGCCAAGCACACCGATGGCCGCCCGGTAGGCCGTGGCGCCGGGGAGTTTATCGAGCGTTATGTGTTCCCCAACGGCGAGCTGCCGCACCTGGCGATGATGACCGCCGAGATCAGTGAAGTCGGGCTGGAGGTGGTCGACGTCGAAAGCCTGCGCCTGCACTACGCGCGCACGCTGGACCACTGGAGCGAGCGCCTGGAAGACAACCTAGAAGCGGCAGCGACGATGGTGCCGGAGCAAGCGTTGCGTATTTGGCGGCTGTACCTGGCCGGTTGCGCGTACGCGTTTGCACGGGGCTGGATCAACCTGCACCAGATACTGGCGGTGAAACCCCATGCCGATGGCAGCCATGAACTGCCGTGGACGCGGGAAGATATCTACCGCTGAATTTCAACACTGTTGGAGATCCAAATGTGGGAGGGGGCTTGCCCCCGATGACGGTGTGTCAGCTAGCCATCAGGCACTGATCCTCCGCTATCGGGGGCAAGTCCCCTCCCACATAGTTCACCGCGTCGTTTGTCAGAGAATCGGTGATATCAAACGCGCGACCCGCATGCCCAGTTGTTGCAGGCGGCGGGTTTCGCGGCTTTCTTCCTGGCTGACCTCATGGGCCAGGGCAAAGTCGTCGAGCAGCATGTGCTCAACTTCTTTGGCGAAGGCTTCGTCGACCGTCAGCAACATCACTTCGAAATTCAGCCGGAATGAACGGTTGTCCATGTTGGCACTGCCGATGGCGCTGATTTCACTGTCCACCAACACCACCTTCTGATGCAGAAAGCCCGGCGTATAGCGGAACACCCGCACGCCGGCGCGCACCGCTTCGATCGCGTAAAGGCTGGAGGCGGCGTAGACGATGCGGTGGTCGGGCCGCGAGGGCAGCAGCAGGCGCACGTCCACTCCCCGCAACACCGCCAGGCGCAGCGCGGCAAACACGGCTTCGTCGGGGATGAAATACGGGCTGGTGATCCACACGCGCTCGGTCGCCGCGTGGATGGCTTCGACGAAGAACAGTGAGCAGGTTTCATACGGGTCGGCCGGGCCGCTGGCGAGTAATTGGCAGAGCACGCCATCCTCGGGGTAGGCGTCCGGCAGGATCAATGGTGGCAACTCGCGCGCGGCCCAGAACCAGTCTTCGGCAAACGACTCCTGCAAGCACGCCACTACCGGGCCGGTGACCTGCACATGGGTATCGCGCCACGGCGCCAGCGGGGGCTTCTTGCCCAGGTATTCATCGCCGACGTTATGCCCGCCGACAAACCCGGTAATGCCGTCCACCACCACGATTTTGCGGTGGTTACGGAAGTTGACCTGGAAGCGATTGAGCCAGCCGCTGCGGGTGGCGAACGCCTTGACCTGTACACCGGCGTCGCGCAGGGATTGCACGTAGCGATGGGGCAGGGCATGGCTGCCGATGCGGTCATACAACACGTAAATGGCTACGCCTTCGGCGGACTTTTCCTTCAACAAGGCATGTAACTGTCTGCCAAGCTCGTCGTCATGAATGATGAAGAACTGGAAAAGCACGGCTGTCCTGGCGTTGCGAATCGCCTCGAAGATCGCGCTGAACGTGGCATCGCCATTGATCAATAAATGCACTTCATTGTTGGCCAGGCACGGCATGCGGCCCAGCTTGGGCATGGCGCGCAGGGAGGCGTAGGCGCTGGAGTTACGTGCGGCCAGCGCTTCCTCGACCCAAGGCCGCCAGTTCAGCGCGGTGATGGCGGTGTGCATTTCCTGATTGGCCTGGCGACGGGCCTGGATGTAGGCGTCGAACGTGCTGCGGCCGAAAATCAGGTAGGGGATCAACGTGAGGTACGGCATGAACATCAGCGACAAGGCCCAGGCGATCGAGCCTTGGGCGGTCCTGACGGTCAGCACCGCGTGGATCGCGGCGAGTGTCCCGAGAAAGTGCAGCGTGGCGATGAAGTAGGCGAGCAGGTGCGGGCCAAAAAAATCCATGGACGACGGTACTCCAGGCAATCGAGTGCCTAACAGACCATGTTCGCTGACGAATGTCGCTATTTTATTTGCCGTGCAACACTGGCGCCTTCGCGGCGTCTAACGCCAACAATTGCCCAGGAGTTACCCGATGAATGCTCGTCTGCTTGGTTTAGCCATGGTTATTGGTTTGTCGCTGCCCGTGGCAGCACAGGCGCAGATGCTGGCGCCGGGCTTGTGGGAATTGACCACCAGCAATATGAAGGTCGACAACCAGGACCTGCCGGACCTGTCGCTGATCCTCGGTCAACTCAAGCAACAGATGACCCCTGAACAGCGCGCCATGCTGGAAAAACAAGGCATCACCATGGCCGGCAAAGGCGTGCAGGTGTGCCTGACACCGGCGCAGGTCGCGTCCGATTCGATCCCCCTGACCGACCCGCAATCGGGCTGCAAACAGGAAGTCACCGACAAGACCGGTAACCAGTGGAAATTCCGCTTCAGTTGCCCGAAAGCCCAGGGCACCGGCGTCGCTACTTTCCAGAGCCAGAAAGAATTCACCACCACCGTCAACGGCACCTTCAATGCCACCGGTATTCAGCAGAAGGGCAGCCTGGACAGCCATGCCCAGTGGCTGGGTAACGATTGCGGGACGGTCAAGCCTCGCGCTTAACGCAGGCCGCCTAACGCAGGAAATGCAGGGGCAAGCCCTGGCAACTGTCGACCACCTGGCCGTTGTGCCAAGCCAGGTGGCCGGAGACCAGCGTGGTGCTGACGCTGTGGCGAAAGCTGCGCTCGGCAAAAGGCGTCCAGCCGCAGCGCGCCAGGATCGGCTCGCTGCTGACGGGTTTGCCTTCGGGCTCCGGTTTGATCAACACCAGGTCGGCCCAATACCCTTCGCGTAGATAACCCCGATCCGGGATGGCGAACAGGTCGGCCACGCGGTGACTGGTTTTCGCCACCAGGGTCGTCAGCGGTAGCAGCCCATCGGCGACCAGCTCCAACAACGCCGGCAGCGCGTGCTGCACCAGGGGTAAACCCGACGGCGCTTCGCGATAGCCCAACTGTTTTTGCGCCCAGGTATGCGGCGCGTGGTCAGTGCCAATCACATCCAGACGATCACTCAACAAGGCTTGGCGCAGCGCGTCGCGGTCGGCGCGTGTCTTGATTGCCGGGTTGCATTTGATCTGATGACCGAGCCGATGATAATCGCGGTCATCGAACAGCAAATGGTGCACGCAGACCTCGGCCGTGATGCGCTTTTGCGCCAGAGGCTTGTCTTCGAACAACACCAGCTCGCGGGCGCTGGTCAGGTGCAGCACATGCAGGCGTGTGCCGTGGCGCTGGGCCAATTCCACGGCCAGAGAGGACGATCGATAGCACGCTTCGGCATCGCGAATCAGCGGATGGGCCACGGCAGGAATATTGTCGCCAAAGCGCTCACGCAGGCGTTGTTCATTGGCCTGGATACTCGGCGTATGTTCGCAGTGGGCCAGCAGGAGGGTCGGCACTTCAGCGAATAACCGCTCCAGAACCCGTGGATCATCCACCAGCATATTGCCGGTCGAGGCCCCCATGAACACTTTGACGCCGGCCACTTCCCGCGGGTCCAGCGCTGCGACGAGGTCGAGGTTGTCGTTGCTCACGCCAAAGTGAAAGCCATAGTTGGCCACCGAATGCAGGCCCGCGCGACGCTTTTTATCGGCCAGGGCTTGCAAGGTCAGCGTAGCGGGTTGGGTGTTGGGCATATCCATGACGCTGGTGATACCGCCGGCCACGGCCGCCCGGGATTCGCTGTAAAAGCTGCCTTTGTCCGGCGCGCCGGGGTCGCGAAAGTGCACCTGGTCATCGATCATGCCCGGCAGCAGCCATTGGCCCTGGGCGTCGATGGCCAAGGGCGCGTCGCAGCCCTCGATGCTGCTGGCGATCTTCTCGATACGGCCGTTGGCGACCAGCACATCGGCGTCGAATTCCTGGCCTTCGTTCACCAGGCGGGCATTGCGAATCAGCAAGCGGCTCATGGTTCAGAACTCGTTTTGCAGGGCTTTGTAGCCGCGCACCAGATCGACATTGGTGCGTGCCACGTCTTCGGAAAACTCCGAGGCGCTCACACTCACCGGCGGGTATTGCGACAAGTCGGTGTTGGGCCCGATGCGGGTGGTGGAGGGCACGTAGAAGGCGGCGGGCAAATCGCGACCGTCGACCACCGAGTTGTGACGCACCACGCAGCCGTCGCCCACGGCGCAGTTGAACAGCACGCTGTTAAAACCGATGAACACACGGTCGCCGACGGTGCAGGGGCCGTGCACGATGGAACGATGGGCAATGGAGGTGAATTCGCCGATGGTGACCGCCGCGCCGGACTTGGAGTGGATGACCACCCCGTCCTGGATATTGGAGTTGGCGCCGATGGTGATCGGGTCCATGGCGCCGCTGGCATCGACTTCATCGGCACGGATGACGGCGTAGGGGCCGACGAAGACGTTCTCGCCGATGATGACCTTGCCGCAGATGATCGCGGTTTTGTCGACGTAGGCCGATTCGGCAATGACCGGCAGATCGCCGGAAGGGTTTTTGCGGATCATGCAGCGGGCTCCGTAATGATGTAGACGTGGTCGCCGTCGATGGCGTTATAGAAACAGGTGGGGCGGCCGGTGTGACACGCCGGGCCCAGTTGGTTGACGATCAGCAGTACCGCATCGCCGTCGCAATCCAGGCGCGCCTCCACCAACTGCTGCCAGTTGCCCGAGCTTTCGCCCTTGCGCCATAACTGCTGGCGCGAGCGCGACCAGTAGCAGACTTGCCCGGTGAGCAGGGTTTCGTTGAGGGCCCGGCGGTTCATCCAGGCCAGCATCAAGACTTCGCCGCTGCCATGTTGCTGAGCGATGGCGGCCACCAAGCCATCGCTGTTCCACGGCAGGGCATCCAGCACCTGTTCGAGTGGAAAGCGACTGCCGACGGCAGCCCCTTCCAGGTCGAGCATGCTCAAGTTCATGGCTTGCTCAACGCCGCGCACAGCGTGTTGAGGTTGTATTCGAACAGGCCGGTAAAGGTGCTGGCCGGGCCTTCTGCGGCGAGGGCGTCGGAATACAGCGTGCCGCCGATCTGCGCGCCGCTTTCGTCAGCGATCTGCTTGAGCAGGCGCGAATCCTTGATGTTTTCCATGAACACGGCTTTGACTTTATCTTTGCGAATCTGAGTGATCAGCGCGGCGACTTCGGCAGCGGACGGCTCACGTTCGGTGGACAGGCCTTGAGGCGCGAGGAACTCGATGCCATATGCCTGGCCCAGGTAGCCGAAGGCGTCATGGGAGGTGACGATGCGGCGGTTGCCTGGTGGCAACGCGCCGAACTTGGTCTTGGCCTCGGCGAGCAGGCGGTAGATTTCCTTGAGGTAGGCCTGGCTGTTGCGCAGGTAGTCAGCCTTGTTGGCCGGGTCGGCGGCCACCAGCGCCTTAGTGATGTTGTTCACGTAGATTTCGGCGTTGGCCAGGTTGTGCCAGGCGTGTGGGTCGGGGATGGTTTCGCCGTCCTCTTCCATGGTGTGGGAGATCACGCCTTTGCTGGCGGTGACGACCGTGGCCTTGGTTTCGGTGCTGGTCACCAGGCGGTCCAGCCAGGGTTCGAAGCCCAGGCCGTTCTTGATGATGACCTTGGCCTTGAGCAGCGCCTTGGCGTCGTCGGGTGTCGGTTCGTAGGTATGGGCATCGGCGTCGGGGCCGACCATGTTGCTGATCTGGATGTGATCGCCACCGATCTGGTGGGTGATGTCATCCAGGATGCTGAAGCTGGTAACCACCTGGAGCTTGTCTGCGGCCTGAGCCGTCGATAACGACAGGATTAGACTGAACAGCACGAGTAGAGCGCGCATCGGGAAACACCTCATTGGGATGACAGCAAGGGCGGGCGGCGCAGCAAGCCGTGCACCGGACCGAAGACCACGGACAGCAGATACCCGGCGCCCGCCACCAGCACGATGGCCGGGCCGCTCGGCAACGAGTAGTAGAACGACAGCAACAAACCCAGCCATACCGACAGGCATCCCAGCACTGCCGATACTGCGATCAATACCGGCAGGCGCCGGCTCCAGAAGCGTGAAGCGATGGCGGGCAACATCATCAAGCCCACCACCATCAAGGCGCCGATCGCCTGGAAACCGATCACCAGGTTCAGCACCACCAAGGTCAGGAACAACCCATGGGCGAGCGGGCCGAGGCGGCTGACGGTTTGCAGGAACAACGGATCGAGGGTGTCCAGCAGCAACGGTTTATAGATCGCGGCCATCGCGATCAGGCTGAAACCGGAGACCCAGAGCATGCCGGTGAGGGTGGTTTCGTCGACGGCCAGGGCGGAGCCGAACAGCAGGTGTAACAGGTCCAGGCGCTTGCCGGCGATGCCGAGGATCAGTACACCGGCGGCGAGGGAGATGGGGTAGATGGCGGCGAGGCTGGCGTCTTCACGCAGACCGGTGCGGCGGGTGATCCAGGCGGACAGGCCGGCCATGCTCAGACCGGCGCCGAGGCCGCCGATGGTCAGGGCCGGCAGGCTCAGGCCGGCGAACCAGAAGCCAAGGGCAGCGCCGGGCAGGATGCCGTGGGCCACAGCGTCACCGATCAGGCTCATGCGCCGCAGGATCAGAAACACCCCCAGCGGCGCAGTGCTGCAGGCGAGCACCAGGCCGCCGATCAGCGCGCGGCGCATAAAGACGAAGTCGACGAAGGGCATCCACAGGTGGGCGGCAAAGTGCATCAGGCCACCTGCATGTGGGGTTGCGGGCGGATCAGTTCTTTACTGGGCCCGAAGACGCAGCCGGTGTTTTTGATCTGCACCACTTGCTGGGTGTGATGGCGAACGGATGCGAGGTCATGGCAGACAACAATCAGCGTGCGGCCTTGGTCGTGCCAGGCATGGATGTGTTTCCAGCACAGCGCTTGGCCTTCTTCATCCAGCGCGGCGTGGGGTTCGTCGAGCAACAACACCGGCGCTTCGGCCAGGCTCATGCGGGCGAGCAGGGCGCGCTGCAATTCGCCACCGGACAAGGCCATCAACGGGCGGTGCTCCAGGCCGCTGAGGCACCAGTCTTCAAGCACCGCTTCAAGGCGCTGGCTGCGTTGTTGCGGGGTGAGTTGGGTACCCCAGAATCCGGCGGCGACCAGTTCTTGCAGGCTGATGGGGAACTGACGGTCCAGGTGCTGTTGCTGAGGCAGAAACGACAGGCCGCCACGGCGTGGAACATCCACCGAGACTTTACCTGCCAAGGGCTTTTGCAGGCCGGCGATGACTTTGAGCAGGCTGCTTTTACCGGAGCCGTTGGCGCCGATGATGCCGGTGAGGCTGCCTTGTTCCAGGGTGAGATCTATGGCTGGTGTCAGCGGTTGGCCGGGGGCGCCCCAGCGCAAAGCGGTGCAGGTGATCATGCAGGGTTTCTCGTCCAGCGGCTTTCAGCCACGGCATCGTGCGCGTGCAGGCTTTCGGCATGGATCACTTTCAGGTGGAAGGCTTTGACGGCATCCGAGCGTTTCAAGGCGAGGTTCAGGCGGCGGGCGGCGTCTTCGCAGAACATCAAGTTCTGCCCGTTGGCCAGGGCGAAGGCTTGTTCGTCCGCACGTTTTACGGCGGTTTGTACGGCGGTGCCGAGAGCGGCTTCGACGTTGTCGATCAGGTCATTGATGGGCAGGCCGGCTTGGTCACCGTCCAATGTGATCAACAGTTGCGCGCTGCTGCGCTGACTGTGGGGCGTGGCGACGATGCCGTTGGCGCTGCCGAGCCAGGTCAACACGTCCTCATGCCGCAACGGTGTGTCGCCGAAGTCATCAAGAAATTGCTGCTGAATCAACTGCCTGGCGAGTGCAGCAGAGCAAGGGCAGGTTGAGGAATAAGTAACGTCAATTTTTAGTTCCACGTGGAACATCTGGTTTTCCAGACGCGCTTCGATGCTCACCGGATAGCGTTTCCAACCGGCCAGTGGGCTGACCAGCGCCGGGCGTTTGAGGAGTAGATCGGTGTGGATACGCAGGTAGGCGTTATTAGATAAACCTTCATGACTGTCGAGAAAACGCTGCAGTACATTACGCAGAAGTGCAGGCGTAAGCGGCTGCTGGTCGAGCATCTCCAGCGCCAGGTACAGGCGTGACATATGAATGCCACGGGCGGCGCCGTCGTCCAGGCTCACGCCGGCATCGGCGGTGGCGGTCAGGCGTTGGCCGTCGATAAGGATCGGCAGGGCGATGCCGCACATCCCCACCCAGTCGAGTGGCAAGGCTTGGCGTGAAGCCTGCGCGGCGATATCCGGCAGAGTCAGCGCATTCATGAGCAGGTCCATCGTTGGAAATGATTTGACATGTTATAGTATAACAATAGAGTCGACGATGAATATTCTGCTCCTGTCTTTTTTCAGTCATGTCGAGTAGGGACGCTCCTTTATTTGCGGTATTTGTATGCACAGACGTCAGCTCCTTAACCTGCTTCTGGCCAGCCCTCTTTTCACCTTGCCGTTTTCGGCCCACGCCACACAGATACGCAACGCCCGCCTGTGGCGCTCTGACGACAAGCTGCGGCTGGTGTTCGACCTCAGCGGCCCGGTGCAGTACAAGACCTTCACCCTGAGCGCGCCGGAGCGCTTGATCATCGACCTGAGCGGCGCCGGGCTCAGTGGTGATTTCTCTCAGCTGGCGTTGACGAACAGCGGGATCACCTCGATCCGCTCGGGGCATTTCGGCAAGGGCGACACGCGCATCGTGCTCGACCTGGCTGCGCCGATGCAGCTCAACAGCTTTGTGTTGCCGCCCCAGGATGGGCAGGGTCATCGTCTGGTGCTGGATCTGACCAGCGCCACCCTGGCGCCTCGTCAAATAGCGTCGGAGCCCAAGCCCCTGGTGGATAAGGCGCACCCCAAGCGCGACATCATCGTGGTGGTCGATCCCGGCCACGGCGGCAAGGACCCCGGCGCAGTCGGCTCCAAGGGCCAGCGCGAAAAAGACGTGGTGTTGTCCATCGCTCAGCTGTTGGCCAAACGCCTGAAGCGCGAGAAGGGTTTTGACGTGAAGTTGGTGCGCAACGACGACTTCTTCGTGCCGCTGCGCAAACGGGTGGAGATCGCCCACAAGCACAATGCCGACATGTTTATCTCGGTGCATGCGGATGCGGCGCCGCGCATCACCGCGTCGGGTGCTTCGGTGTATGCGTTGTCCGAAGGCGGTGCGACGTCAGCCACCGCACGCTTCATGGCGCAACGAGAAAACGGTGCCGATCTGCTCGGCGCCACCCGTCTGCTCAATCTGAAGGACAAGGACCCGATGTTGGCCGGGGTGATTCTGGATATGTCGATGAACGCCACCATCGCCTCCAGCCTGCAACTCGGCAGCTCGATCCTGGGCAGCCTGGAGGGCATCACCAGCTTGCATCAGAAGCGCGTGGAGCAAGCGGGTTTCGCGGTGCTGAAGTCACCGGACGTGCCGTCGATCCTGGTGGAGACCGGGTTTATCTCCAATGCGCGTGACAGTGCGCGCCTGGTCACCGCGCGGCATCAACAGGCGGTTGCCGATGGCCTGTTCGAAGGCCTGAAAAAATACTTCCAGAAGAACCCGCCGATGAACAGCTACATGGCATGGGTGCAGGAACAGAAGAGCGCCCAGGTCTAACAGCCGGTGATGCGGCTGCAGGTGAATTTGGCGCTGGCGCCACCCGAACTGGAAAACCGGTTAAGGGTGGTCCAGCCCACGCGCCGTGTATAGCCGACCCACGCCTCACCGTCCGACGCCAACCCGGTAAAGAACGTCAGCTGCCCGTAGCGGCTGTTGGTCTGTGCCCAGTAGCGTTTGCCGATTACCTCATACCCACGCAAATACGTGGTGCTGCCGACCGTCGCCACGCTGTAGGCATTGCCCAGTGGGTCGACGCATGCGAGCAGGTTGGCGCTGCGCGTGCAGTTGGCCAGCAGGCTCGGCGCTTGGGCACAGGCAGGTCCTGCCGCAGCCAATAACAGGGCGCACAGCAAATATTTCATCGGGCTTCTCGAGGCAGGGAAGTATTCAAGCATTGCGCCCTTCGTCGTGGTGAGCAAGAGGGGATTGGCTTATTTGCACTGTTATACTATAACATCTAAGCACAGCCTGACCCGTGACCCGCTCCCCATGACCAAACAAGACCTGCTGGCCCAGCCGCCCGCCGACTACATGAACGAAGCCCAACAAGGTTTCTTCCGTGAGTTGCTGCTGACCCAGCGCCATGAGCTGCAAGTGCGTATCGACGCCGAGTTCCTGGCACTGCGCGAGCAGGAAACCAACAGCGACCCGGCCGATGTCGGCAGCGCCGAAGAGCAGCGCCAGTGGCAGCTGCGTCTGCTGGAACGGGAAAAGAAGCTGTTGGACAAGATCGACGATGCCCTCGAATTACTGGCTTGCGGCGAATACGGCTGGTGTCGCGATACGGGTGAGCCCATCGGCCTGCAACGCCTGCTGCTACGTCCCACCGCGACACTCTGTATCGAAGCCAAAGAACGTGAAGAGCTGCGCGAACGCCATAAACGGGCAGTTTGACCGGCCACCCTTGATGAGGAATACCTGATGCCCAACCGTCTCCCCGTTACTGTGTTGTCCGGCTTTCTCGGCGCCGGTAAAAGCACGCTGCTCAATTACGTCCTGCGCAACCGCGAAAACCTGCGGGTGGCGGTGATCGTCAACGACATGAGCGAAATCAACATCGACGGCAGCGAAGTCCAGCGCGACGTCACCCTCAACCGCGCTGAAGAAAAACTGGTGGAGATGAGCAACGGCTGCATCTGCTGCACCTTGCGGGAAGACTTGCTGGAGGAAGTCGGAAAACTCGCCAAGGAAGGTCGGTTCGATTACCTGCTGATCGAGTCCACCGGCATCTCCGAGCCCTTGCCGGTGGCTGAAACCTTCACCTTCCGCGACGAAAACGAGCAAAGCCTGGCCGACATCGCACGTCTGGATACCATGGTCACGGTGGTCGACGGCATGAACTTCCTGCTCGACTACCAGGCCGCCGAAAGCCTCGCCTCCCGGGGTGAAACCCTGGGTGAAGAAGACGAACGCTCCATCACCGACCTGCTGATCGAGCAGATCGAATTCGCCGACGTGATCCTTATCAGCAAGATCGACCTTATCAGCAGCCGCGAGCGTGAAGAGTTGATGGCAATCCTTGAGCGCCTCAACGCCCAGGCGGAAATCATCCCGATGGTGATGGGCGAAGTACCGCTGAACAAGATCCTCAACACTGGCCGATTCGACTTTGAACGCGCCGCGCAGGCCCCGGGCTGGTTGCAGGCGTTGCGGGGTGAACATGTGCCGGAAACCGAAGAGTACGGCATCGCCTCCACCGCTTACCGTGCGCGCCGCCCCTTTCATCCCCAGCGCTTTTTCGACTTTATCGACCGTCCGTGGGTCAACGGCAAACTGCTGCGCTCCAAGGGCTTTTTCTGGCTGGCCAGCAAGCACCAGGATGCAGGCAGTTGGTCTCAGGCGGGCGGCTTGATGCGCCATGGGTTTGCCGGTCGCTGGTGGCGCTTTGTGCCAAAAAGCCAGTGGCCCCAGGATGAGGAAAGCGTCGCGGCGATCATGGGCAACTGGCAACTGAGCACCGGTGACTGTCGCCAGGAACTGGTGTTTATCGGGCAGAACATCGACTTCACCCAGCTGCGCGCCGAGCTGGACGCCTGCCTGCTCGACGATGAAGAAATGGCCCTGGGCGTCGAAGGCTGGCGCCTGCTGGCCGATCCCTTTGGCCCTTGGTATGAGGAGGCAGCCGCCTGATGCTGGCCCCGGTTATTCCCCTGCGTCCCGTGATTCGCCAGACCCGTGGTGAAACTCCGCTGGCGCTGTCCGACATCCTTGAAGACGGCGTCAACCTGGCGGTGTGGCAGCGCCAGTTGCCCCTGCACATCGCCGAGTTCGGCGCCTTGCTGGTAGCGCTCAATGAGCCGTTGGCCGATTCCAGGGTGATTGAGCTCAATAACGAAGACGCCGCGCCCGACTTGCAGGGGCTGGCGTCCAGTTGCCGCGACCTGGAAGGCTACGAAGGCTTTATCGCCGATGTGTCTTGGCTGGTCAGCGCGTTTGCCTGTTTGCTGGGTGCCAAGCGTATCGGCGTGCGCTTGCGCCTGTTGGATAAAGCCATGTGCCCGCGTTTTCACGTCGACCATGTGCCGGTGCGGCTGATCACCACCTATGCCGGGATCGGCAGCCAGTGGTTGCGTGAAGGCGTGATGGACCGTCGCCAGTTGAGCCAGCCGGACGCCGAACCCAGCGACCGAATCGAGCAGCTCCAGTGCGGGGAAGTCGCCCTGCTCAAGGGCACCAAGTGGCATGGCAATGAAGGCCATGGCCTGATTCACCGTTCGCCCGCACTCAAGGCTGACGAACGCCGCTTGATCCTGACACTGGATTGGCTCGCATAACCGCGTAGGATCAAACGCTCTACACGGTCTGAACGATGCTCCTCATGCTGCAGAACATTCCCACTCATGTGATTGCCGGGCCGTTGGGCGCCGGCAAGACCAGCCTCATCAAGCACCTGCTCGCCCAGCGCCCAGCCAACGAGCGCTGGGCCGTGCTGATCAACGAGTTCGGGCAGATCGGCCTGGACGCCGCCTTGCTCACTCAGGATGACGACGGCATTGCCTTGGGCGAAGTCGCTGGCGGCTGCCTGTGCTGTGTGAATGGCGCGCCGTTCCAGGTAGGACTTGGGCGTTTGTTGCGTAAGGCTAAACCCGATCGGTTGTTTATCGAACCGTCAGGCCTGGGCCATCCGGCGCAATTGCTCAAGCAGTTGCGAGAGGCGCCGTGGCAGAACGTGTTGGCAGTGCAGCCCTGTGTGCTGGTGTTGGATGCCCAGGCGCTGGCGGCGGGTAAACCCTTGCCGTCGGCGCAGCAGGAAGCCTTGGCGAGTGCCGGGCTGCTGGTATTGAACAAGGAGGAAGCGCTGGACGCCGCGCAGCGCCACGCCATTGAACAGCAGTTACCGGATTGCCCGTTTTACTGGACCCGGCAGGCGCATTTGCCGCTGGCCCAGTTGCCAGGGCTGAACGCACAGGCGGCTGCGGCTGTGGATAACTTCGAAGTACCCAAGGGGCTGGCGCAGATGCCGGCCATTTGGAGCGATCCCGCGCAACCGATCTGCCTGAGCCAGGAACAAGAGGGCGGCTGGAGCATCGGTTGGCGCTGGCACCCGAGCCAGCAATTCGATGCCCAGCGCCTGCATCATTGGCTGGCAAGCCTTGAGTGGCGCCGCGCCAAGCTGGTTATCCACAGCGCCGAAGGCTGGTTGTCGGCCAACGCTGTGGATAACAGCCCGCTCGCCTGGCAAACCAGCGAATGGCGGCGCGATTCGCGTATCGAATTGATTTTCAGCGACCCACAGGACGTGGCGGCATTGCAGACCGCACTGGCGGCCTGTCGTTACTGACGGTTCTTGGTGCCGTGGTCCTGTCGCCACTGGCTCAGCTCGATCACTTCGGCGCTGGGCAGTGGTGTCTTGATCTCGAACGGGTAGGGCGCCAGTTCGATCTGCGCACTGTGGGCGCCGAATTGGGTGATGGTCCCTGGGTGGCGGGTTTCGCCGGTGACGGTGAATTCAAAGTTGTAGATACGTGCCAGGCGCCGCCGGCCATTGGCATCCTTCACAAACCCGATCCGCTTGAGCGCCACCGCACCGTCGAGCAGTTCAATGTCGAGCTTGGCGCAATGCTGCTTGACCCGCTCCAGCGCGCGCTCGCGCAGGCCGTGGTTGTGCCACACCCAGGCGGCACCGGTCGCCAGCAGCATCAACACGAAGATGTTTCCCAGGGTCAGCATGCGAAAGACTCCAACAAAGTGAGAGCAGCTTAACTGTGTCGCCGGTCTGTCGTATAGGCTGCTTTTAGTCGCATACTGCGCGGCCAGAATTTCAACGGCTTTACGGAAATCCCCCGCATGAAACGCACACCTCATTTGCTTGCGATCCAGTCTCATGTGGTCTTCGGCCACGCCGGAAACAGCGCCGCCGTGTTCCCCATGCAGCGCGTCGGGGTGAACGTGTGGCCGCTGAACACCGTGCAGTTCTCCAACCACACCCAGTATGGCCAGTGGGCGGGTGAAGTGTTGGCGCCGCAGCAGATTCCGGCGTTGGTGGAAGGCATCGCCGCGATCGGCGAGTTGGGCAACTGCGACGCGATTTTGTCCGGCTACCTGGGCAGTGCGGATCAGGGCCGGGCGATCCTGACCGGCGTGGCGCGCATCAAGGCCATCAACCCCAAGGCTTTGTATCTGTGCGACCCGGTGATGGGCCATCCGGAAAAGGGCTGCATCGTGCCCCAGGAAGTCAGCGATTTCCTGCTGGACGAAGCCGCGGCAATGGCCGACTTCCTGTGCCCCAACCAGTTGGAACTGGACAGTTTTGCCGGGCGCAAGCCGCAATCGCTGTTCGATTGCCTGGCCATGGCCAAGGCGTTGCTGGCGCGCGGGCCGAAGGCTGTATTGGTCAAGCATTTGGATTACCCCGGCAAGTTGCCGGATGGTTTCGAAATGCTGCTGGTGACCGCCGAAGGCAGCTGGCACCTGCGCCGGCCGCTGTTGGCGTTTCCGCGTCAGCCGGTGGGCGTCGGCGATTTGACCTCGGGCCTGTTCCTGGCGCGCGTTCTGTTGGCCGCCTTCGAATTCACCGCCGCCGCCGTACACGAAGTGCTGCTGGAAACCCAGGCTTGCGCCAGTTACGAGCTGGAGTTGGTGCGGGCTCAGGATCGCATCGCCCACCCTCGCGTACGTTTCGAAGCGACACCCATCGAGCTGTAGGAATTTTCCTGATTGAGCCAGGCAAAGGGCGTCCGGTACTATCGGGCGCCTTCTAGTCCACTGTGCTTTCAAGGAAGATCCATGTCCCTCGTATTCCCTTCGCCGCGGGCGCTGACCGCCCTGGTGCTGACGTCGTTGCTGGCCGGTTGCAGTGTGAACGGCACTTACCCTGATGCCACTGAGGCTGATGCCGCCAAACTGCGCTTCATCTCTAATACGTCCAATACCACCATCGACGTCTACGACGCTGAGCACTGCATGGGCCAGACCACTGGCATGCTCAACAATATTTTCTTGGTCGATACCCGGCGGCGTGTCGGCATGTCTGTGCCCCCACCGGTCAAGGCCAGAGGCTTGCTGGAGTTCAAGCTGGCACCCGGCAAAGAAACCATGCTGATGATCAACACCAATGGCGGCAGCTATGTCTGCGGCAAATCAATGAGCATCACGCCAAAGGCCGGGGAAGAGTATGAAGTGACCTTCGACATGGAACGGGGCATGTGCACGACCTCGTTTCAGCGCCTGACGCGCTCGGATGGCAAGGATGTGCGCATCCCCCAGCCGATATTCGAGAACGGTATGCCGTCGTGCGCGGGCAAGAGCCCGATATTCGGTAAGGTGATCCCGGCTACGCCACACCGTACCGCGTTGATCAACGCAATCGTTGAAACCCATATGCAGCTCATCACGTTGATGGAGCCTGACACCGCGCAGCGCCCGCAAGCTACCGAAGAGGCGATCGCCGAGCGCAAGGCGAAATTAGGCACATTCACGCCACCTGAGGCCTATTGGGTTCAGTTCCGTCAGAACTATGCACGGGTGAATCAGGAAATGGCTGGCCGCAAGGCGCGTACGCTGGAGCTTTATGAGCGGGTTTACCGCATGCGCCTGAGCGGCACCGAAGATGCGATTCTGGAGCAATGGCAGAACCCGACGGACGCCGCCGTTGTCGAGCGCGTCAAGGCTAACGACAAGTTGATGGCGCAGTACTACACGAACACCAGCAAAGCCGTGATGGTGGACATCGTGAACCATCACATGGAGCGCATGAGCCAGTTGGATCAGCGCTTTGATGTGTGTGCCCACTACGATGGGTGCTGGAGGTTGTAGGAGCGGGCTTGCTCGCTCCTACACGGGGGGGCATGGCCTATAGCGCGTCTGCCTTGATTTCCTGATAGCGCTTTTCCAGCTCCTGACGGATCTGCCGGCGCTGCTGGGCCTGCACGAACCGGCGCTTGTCTTCGCTATTGTGAGGTTGCAGCGGTGGCACGGCGGCCGGTTTTCGCTGGTCGTCCACGGCCACCATGGTGAAGAAGCAACTGTTGGTATGGCGCACCGAGCGTTCGCGGATGTTCTCGGTCACCACCTTGATGCCCACTTCCATCGACGTGTTGCCGGTGTAGTTGACCGATGCGAGGAACGTCACCAGCTCACCGACATGGATCGGCTCGCGAAAGATCACCTGGTCTACCGACAAGGTGACGACATAGCGGCCGGCATAACGGCTCGCGCAGGCGTAGGCCACTTCGTCGAGGTACTTGAGCAGTGTGCCGCCGTGGACATTGCCTGAGAAGTTGGCCATATCAGGGGTCATCAATACCGTCATCGACAGCTGGGCGTTTCCGGGTTCCATAGCACACTCACGGGTTGTAGGCATTGGTTGGGGGCGCACCTCTGCGGGTGCTGGAATCTTTACAGCGCCATCCATAACGGGACGCCGGTAGGCGCCTTGCCGTCACGCGCTCTCCGATCTGTTTCCATATATTGCACCGGCTTTCCGGCGGAAGTCGCGGTGTTAACCTTCAAAAGCCCGTCTCAGGGCATTTCTTACGATCAAGGCAGACTTTTCCTTCCGCACTTTGCGATATTTCAAAGGCGCGGGCGGAAGTGGGAAAAGCGCCAGTACCCTCAAGGAGCCCCTCGCCATGCACGCCATCAGCTTTATCCAGGACTTGGCCGTGATCATGCTGGTGGCAGGGGTTGTCACCATCCTGTTTCACCGCCTCAAGCAGCCAGTGGTGCTGGGCTACATCGTCGCCGGGTTCATCATTGGCCCCCACACCCCACCTTTCGGCCTGATTCACGACGAAGACACCATCAAGACCCTCGCCGAGCTGGGGGTGATCTTCCTGATGTTCTGCCTGGGCCTGGAGTTCAGCCTGCGCAAGCTGTTCAAGGTCGGCGCCACGGCGTTTATCGCAGCCTTCCTGGAAATCATCCTGATGATCTGGATCGGCTACGAGATTGGCCGCTGGTTTGACTGGAACACCATGGACTCGCTGTTCCTCGGCGCAATCCTGGCGATTTCCTCCACCACCATCATCGTCAAGGCGCTTAACGACCTGAAGATGAAAAACCAGCGCTTCGCCCAGCTGATTTTTGGCGTACTGATTGTGGAAGACATCCTCGGCATCGGCATCATCGCCTTGCTGTCGAGCATCGCCGTCAGCGGTACGGTCAGCTCCGGCGAGGTGTTTTCCACGGTCGGCAAGCTCTCGCTGTTCATGATCGTTGCGCTGGTCATCGGTATTTTGCTGGTGCCGAGGCTATTGGCTTACGTGGCCAAGTTCGAAAGCAACGAGATGTTGCTGATCACCGTACTGGGCTTGTGTTTCGGTTTCTGCCTGCTGGTGGTCAAGCTGGAATACAGCATGGTGCTGGGCGCGTTCCTGATCGGCGCAATCATGGCCGAGTCCCGACAGTTGATTAAGATCGAGCGCCTGATCGAGCCGGTTCGCGACATGTTCAGCGCCATCTTCTTTGTGGCCATTGGCTTGATGATCGACCCCCAGATCCTGCTGCAATACGCCTGGCCGATTGCGGTGATCACCGTGGCGGTGGTGCTCGGCAAGATGCTGTCCTGCGGCTTGGGGGCATTTATCGCTGGCAATGATGGCCGGACCTCATTGCGCGTGGGGATGGGGCTGTCACAAATTGGTGAGTTTTCCTTCATCATCGCGGCGCTGGGGATGACGCTGCAGGTGACCAGTGATTTCCTTTATCCCGTCGCCGTGGCGGTTTCAGCGATTACCACGCTGCTCACGCCGTACTTGATTCGCGGCGCTGACCCGCTGTCGCTGAAGATTGCGGCAATCATGCCCAAGCGCATGAGCCGGGTGTTCGGCATGTACGGCGAATGGTTGCGCAGCATCCAGCCTCAGGGCGAGGGCGCCATGTTGGCGTCGATGATCCGCAAGATCATCCTGCAAGTGGGGGTAAACCTGGCGCTGGTGATCGCGATCTTCTTTGCCGGCAGCTTTTTTGCGGCGCGCATCGGTGGGTATCTGGAGGGCTGGATCAGCGATCCAAGCTGGCAGAAGGCGCTGATCTGGGGCGGGGCGTTGCTGTTGTCGCTGCCATTCCTGATCGCGGCGTACCGCAAGCTCAAGGCGCTGTCGATGCTGCTGGCGGAGATGAGCGTGAAGCCGGAAATGGCTGGGCGACACACCCAGCGTGTACGAAGGGTGATCGCGGAACTGATCCCGATCCTCTCGCTGCTGGTGATCTTCCTGCTATTGGCCGCCTTGTCGGCCAGTATCCTGCCGACCAACAAGTTGCTGGTGCTGATCGCCGTCGTCACGGCAGCGGTGGCGGCCGTGCTCTGGCGGTGGTTCATCCGCGTGCATACGCGGATGCAGGTCGCCTTGCTGGAGACCCTGGATAACCACAAGGATACGCCGGAGCACTAAAGTGGGCGGGCCACTTACTGTGGTGAGCGAGCTTTTTTGTGGTGAGCGAGCTTGCTCGCGCTGGGCTGCGTAGCAGGCCCGGTCCAGGCGACGCGTTCTTTCAGGTTTGGCGATGTGAGGCTATGGGGCTGCTACGCAGCCCAGCGCGGGGCAAGCCCGCTCACCACAAAGCCCGCTCACCACAAAGCCCGCTCACCACAAAGCCCGCTCACTACAGCAAGCCCGGTCAGCTTTCCAGCCAGACGTCCCGCGCCCAGTGCCACACGGATTCCCAGGTTTCCTCGGTGACGATTTCTTCTTCGCCGGACCACAGCACCACGGTGCCGTCTTCTTCGACGCAATAGTAGTCGTCGCCGTCCTGGCAGATAGGGATCAGGCTGCGATCAACACCGGCATCCCAGGCGTTGGCGGCCACGTCCGGCAGGTAGGTATGGGATTGCGGGTCGGTGACGGTCACCGGCTCCAGGCTGCCGTACACCACATCGCTGACGGTCAGCAAAAATTCACGGAAGACAAACGGGATGTCGATGAACAGTTGTTCCTCGATTTCCACCAGTTGGTCTTCGTCAGGCAGTTCCAGCGGAACCGGAACCGGTTCGTTGGCTTCACGCAATTGTTCGATGATTTCTTCCACGGCCGGGATCCTCTTGCTAGATGGCGCGGTTTATAGGGGCGTTTTATACAGTAGCTCGCTATAAGTGCAACCGTGAAATAGAAAACCCCGGACAGGTCCGGGGTTTTTTGTATCTGCTTGCTAAGCGCGCAGGGATCAGCCGTTCTGGCGGATACCGGCGACCAGCCAAGGCTGGTTGTCGCCCTGGGCACGTTCCATGTTCCAGCTTTCGCTGAACACTTCGCCCTGGTCGAAGCGCGAAGTCTTCGATACACCGCTGAAAGTCAGGGTGGCGATGGTCTTGTCGGCGCGATCATCCACACCTTCCAGCTGTACGCGCAGGTCGTCGATGTAGGTCGACTGGAACGCGTCGCCCAGGTCGGCACGTTCGCGCTTGAGGAACTCCAGCAGTTGCGGGGTCACGAACTCGGAGATCTTGTCCATTTCGTTGGCGTCCCAATGCTGCTGCAGGGACTGGAAGTGGCTGCGGGCCGCTTCGACGAAACGCTCTTCGTTGAACCAGGCCGGTGCGTTGATCACCGGACGGGCCGCAGCAGGCGCTGCCGAACCACCGAAGATCGAACCCATGGCTGGTTTTTGCTCGAACACTTCACGCTGCATTGGCGCGCCAGCGGGAGCCAGATGCTCCTGCTGCTTGCGGCGACGGGCAGCGATGAAGCGGAAGATCAGGAAGGCGATGACCGCCATGATCAGGATGTCGAAGATCTGCATGCCCTGGAAGCCGCCGCCCATGAACATGGAAGCGAGCAGGCCACCGGCGGCGATACCGGCCAGAGGGCCCAACCAGCGCGAAGCACCGCCAGCCTTGGCAGCGGCGCCTGCAGCACCGGCTGCGCCTGCGGTAGCCGCAGCACCGCCGGCACCGGCGGATGGGGCCATTTGGCTGGTCTGGTGAGTCGGTGCCGAGCCCATGCTTTTGCCGCCACCAAAGCGCTTGGCGTTGGCGTCGATGCTCATCGTCAGGCCGATGCACAACGCCATGGCGATGCTAAGAAAACGTTTCATAAAGGGAATTCCCATTTGTGGATTGCACGCGCGCCATGTTGCACAGGTGTAGTGACAGTGGCTAGCGACATAATGTTTCGGGCTTTTGCGTAGGACCGATTCAGAATGGTCTGTAGGACTTATTACAGATATTGGCCCGCGCTCGTCTAAAACAAGGGCGGGCCCATCATCTTCATGTAACGCAGTGTTTCATGAGAGGGGCTGGTTGGGGTGAGGGAGCAAGCTCCCTCGCCACAGTCAGATGGCTTCGAGCTTCGCGTAACCCATCATCAGCCACTTGCTGCCTTCGGCGAAATTCACCTGCACCCGCGCCTGGGCACCGGCGCCTTCGAAGTTGAGGATCACGCCTTCGCCGAACACCGAATGCCTGACCTGCTGGCCAAGGCTGAACTGGGTTTCCGGAATCTCGGAACCGGCGAACATACTGCTGGAGTTCTGCTGCTGACCTCCGCCGAACGGGCGGCTGACGCTGTTGGACAAGCGCACTTCCTGGATCAGCCCCTTCGGCACTTCACGTACGAAACGCGACACCTTGTTGTAGGTCTCGCTGCCGTACAGGCGTCGGGTCTCGGCGTAGGTCATCACCAGGTTCTGCATCGCGCGGGTGATGCCCACGTAGGCCAGGCGGCGCTCCTCCTCAAGACGGCCCGGCTCTTCCAGGCTCATCTTGTGCGGGAACAGGCCTTCTTCCATGCCCACCAGGAACACGTACGGGAACTCCAGGCCCTTGGCGCTGTGCAAGGTCATCAACTGGATGCTGTCTTCATGCTCATCGGCCTGGGTATCGCCGGCTTCCAGCGACGCATGGCCGAGGAAAGCGGCGAGCGGGGTCAGCTCTTCGTCTTCCTCGGTGTTTTCGAACGCACGGGCGGCGCTGACCAGTTCCTCAAGGTTTTCTACCCGGGCCTGGCCTTTCTCGCCCTTTTCCGCTTCGTGGTAGGCAATCAGCCCGGACTGCTCGATCACGGTCTGGGTCATCAAGTGCAGAGGCATTTCCGCGCACTTGGCGGCGAGGTTCTCGATCAGTTCGACAAACACACCCAGCGCCCCGGCGGCGCGGCCGGTCAGGCCTTTATTGGCGATCAGCAAGCGCATGGCTTCCCACATCGACACATCGGCATGGCGCGCGTGGTCGCGAATGGCTTCGACAGTCTTTTCGCCAATGCCACGGGCCGGGATGTTGATCACCCGCTCCAGCGCCGCATCGTTGCCGCGGCCTTCCAGCAAGCGCAGGTAGGCCATGGCGTTCTTGATCTCGGCACGCTCGAAGAAGCGCTGGCCACCGTAGATGCGGTACGGGATGCGTTCGCGCAGCAAGGCTTCTTCCAAGACCCGCGATTGGGCGTTGGAGCGATACAAAATGGCGATATCGCTGCGCGCCAGGCCGGTTTTCAGTGCACTTTCGATGGTTTCCACTACGTAGCGCGCTTCATCGTGCTCGTTGAACGCGGCGTACAAGTTGATGGCTTCGCCTTCGCCACCGTCGGTCCACAGCTCTTTGCCCAGGCGCCCGGTGTTGTTGGCGATCAAGGCGTTGGCCGCCTTGAGGATACCGGCGGTGGAGCGGTAGTTCTGCTCCAGGCGGATGGTGACGGCGTCCGGGAAGTCTTCGGAATACTGGTAGATGTTCTCGATTTTCGCGCCACGCCAGCCGTAGATCGACTGATCGTCGTCGCCCACCACCATCAGGCTGTCGCCACCTTTGGCCAGCAGGCGCAACCAGGCGTACTGCACGGCGTTGGTGTCCTGGAACTCGTCCACCAGAATGTGGCGGAAGCGTTTCTGGTAATGGGCCAGCAAACCCGGGTTGTCGCGCCACAGGTCGAGGGCGCGCAGCAGCAGCTCGGAGAAGTCGATCACCCCGGCGCGTACGCACGCGGCCTCGTAGGCTTCATAAATGCTGCGCATGGTGGCCAGGAACAAATCGCCGCTGGCCTGGATGTGCTGCGGGCGCAGGCCTTCGTCTTTCTGGCCGTTGATAAACCATTGGGCCTGGCGCGCCGGCCAGCGCTGTTCGTCGAGCCCCAGTTCGCGGATCACCCGCTTGACCAAGCGTTGCTGGTCATCGCTGTCGAGAATCTGGAAGGTCTGGCTCAGGCCCGCTTCCTGCCAGTGCGCCCGCAACAGGCGGTGCGCCAGGCCGTGGAAGGTGCCTACCCACATGCCGGCCGGGCTGATGCCCATCAACTGCTCGATGCGGTGGCGCATCTCGGCAGCGGCCTTGTTGGTGAAGGTCACCGACAGGATGGAATGCGGGGACGCGTTCTCGACCTGGATCAACCAGGCGATACGGTGCACCAGCACTCGGGTTTTACCGGAGCCAGCACCGGCCAGGACCAACTGACGGCCAACGGGGGCGGCTACGGCCTGGCGTTGGGCATCGTTGAGGGAGTTCAGCAAAAGAGAGAGATCATCGCGCATCGGCGCATTCTATGGCCCACGGGGGAGTGGGGCAAATACCAATGCCGGGTGGTCGACGGAAAACAATCAGGGTGATGACCGGTTGGTCAATGGCCACAGCCCGCGCAGCGTCTCGCTCAAGCCGTCTGGCCCCGAAGTTTGCGGCGCATGAGCATGCCGTTTTTATGACGTAGAGCAGTTTGGCCCAAGCGTTTGCTTGTGTATGCTCCGTCGACGTTTCGGGCTCACCATTATAAGAACACTGCCTATGACCCTCAGCACCGACCTGTTTGGCCCCTCGGCGGCGCCCGCGCAGGTTCTTCGCAAACACTACGCCACCGAGATGGCGGTCGAGCGCACACGCCTGCTGTATCAGGGCTCGCTGCTGCCGACCCTGTTGATGTTGGTCAATGGCCTGGTCTGCGCCTGGCTGCTCTGGAACCCCAAGCAATACCTGTTGGACAGCATCTGGTTGGTCTGGCTGCTGGCCCTGGTGGCGATGCGCGTGATCCAAGTGGCCGCGTTTGATTCGGCCATGCCCAGTCGCCAGGCCCAGCCGGTGTGGCGGCGCATGTTCATGCTCGGTTCGGCGGTCAGCGGCCTGACCCTGGCCACCGCCGCCATCGCCCTGGTGCCGGCGGACAGCTTTATGCAGCAGGCCTGGGTGTTCGGCCTGATCGGCGCTGCGACACTGTCGGCCAGCGTGGCCTACGCCGTGAGCGTGCCGGCCTTTTTGTCGTTCGCCTTGCCGTGCCTGGTGCCGTCCATCATTTACCTGTTCTGGAGCGGTGACCCGCAGCAGCGTGGCTGGGGCGTACTCGGCCTGATCCTGCTGGCGTCCTTGAGCCTGGTGGCGTGGCAGGTCAATCGCCTGATCCAGCGCGGGCTGCTGCGACGCTTCCAGAACCAGGCGTTGATCGAACATCTGCAACAGGCACAGCAGCGCAGCGAGCAACTCAATCAGGAGTTGGTGCGCGAAGTCGAACAACGCCGCCAGGTCGAGCAGGAACTGCGCGAAGCCCAGGTCGGCCTGCAGGACCGCGTGGCACAGCGCAGCCAGGAGCTGGACGCTGCCAGCCTGGCGCTGAATAAAAGCGAGGCGCGCCTGGCCATGGCCCTGCAAGCCAGCGAGCTGGGCCTGTGGGACTGGAACCTGCAAACCGACGAAGTCCACCACACCCAGCTCAAGGAGCTGTTCGGCCTGGAGCCTGAGTACGTCACGGCGATGCTCGGTCACCTCAAGCCACGCCTGCACCCCGAAGACCTGCCGCTGCTCAAGCGTGCCCTGGTGGAGCACCTCAAGGGCCGCAGCGAGGACTACCAAGTGGAATACCGCGTGCGTCATGGCGATGGGCACTGGGTATGGATCGAAGACCGTGGCCGTGCCGTGGAGCGTGCGCCCAGCGGCCGCGTCACGCGCATGCTCGGTACACGCCGTGATATCAGCGCCAGCAAGGCCCTGGAGGAACAGCAGCGTTTGGCGTCGACCGTCTTTGAAGCCGCCAGCGAGGGCATTGTGATCCTCGACCCGGACTACGTGCTGATTGCCGTCAACCAGGCCTTCAGCCGTGTCACGGGCTTCGAAACCGACGACATGATTGGCCGCAATGTGGTGGAGCTGCCCAGCAGCCGCGATGCCCGCCGCCACTTTCCGGTGATCCGCCAGGCGTTGCTAAGCCACGGTACGTGGCAGGGCGAGTTGGTGGAGACGCGCAAGAACGGCGAGCTGTACCCGCAGTGGCTGCAATTGAATGTGGTGCGCGATGTTCGAGGAAAAGTCAGTCATATCGTGGGTTTCTTCGCCGATCTCTCGGCGCGGCGTGAGTCCGAAGAACGTATGCGTTACCTCACTCATTACGACGAGTTGACCGGGCTGGCCAACCGCTCGCTGTTCCGCGAACGGCTGCGCGAGGCTCACCAGCGTGTACGCCAAGGCGGGCGCAGCCTGGCGCTGCTGCACATCAATCTCGACCGCTTCAAGTTACTCAATGACAGCCTCGGCCATGAAGTTGCCGACCAATTGCTGCAAAAAATGGCGCGTCGCCTGATTAACGCTTTGCCCGAGGCCGACACCATTGCGCGTTTGTCCGGGGATGAATTCGCTGTGTTGTTCGACGCCTATGGCAACCTGTCGAGCCTGGCGCGCGTGGCCACGCGGCTGCTGGCCAAACTGCGGGTGCCGGTGACGGTGGAAGGGCATGAGTTGGTGGTCAGTGCCTCAATGGGTGTCAGCCTGTTACCGGACAATGCGCGGGAGATTTCCGCGCTGGTCAGTCAATCGAACATGGCCATGCAGCACGCCAAGCACTTGGGCGGCAATAACTTTCAGTTCTACACCGACAGCTTGCAAGCCAGCACCCTGGAGCGCTTGCAGCTGGAAAACCACCTGCGCAAGGCCATCGAAGAACGTCAGCTCTCAGTGTTCTACCAACCGAAGCTATGCCTGGCCACCGGCAAGCTGAATGCGGCCGAGGCGTTGATCCGCTGGGAGCATCCGCAATGGGGCATGGTGCCGCCGGGGGATTTTATCGGCCTGGCCGAAGAGACTGGCCTCATCGTGCCGCTGGGCGAATTCGTGCTGCGCGAGGCGTGCTGGCAGGCGTGTGAATGGCAGCGTCAGGGGCTGGCGCCGATTCGCGTGTCGGTGAACCTCTCGGTGCACCAACTGCGTCAAGGCAAGTTGGTCAGCCTGGTGCGCCAAGTGCTTGAGGAAACCGGCCTGGACCCGCAATACCTCGAGCTGGAGCTGACCGAAAGCCAGTTACTCGACAGCGTCGAACACATCATCGCCACCTTCCAGCAACTGCGCGACCTGGGCGTGAAGCTGGCCATCGACGATTTTGGCACCGGTTATTCGTCCCTCAGCTACCTCAAGCGTATCCCCGTGGACTACGTGAAGATCGACCAGACCTTTATTCGTGGACTCGGGCAGGGGCGTGAAGACGCGGCCATCACCCGCGCAATTATCGCCATGGCCCATGGGCTGGCACTCAAGGTGGTGGCAGAAGGTGTGGAAGACCAGCAGCAGCTGGATTTCCTGCGCGGTGAGCGGTGTGACGAAGTGCAGGGCTATTTGATCAGCCGGCCGATGCAGGCCGAAGGGTTGGCAGATTTGTTACGGAAAAATGCAGATTTTCCTGAGTGATGCCAAGGTCGCCCCTGTGGCTACAACTTGGCTGCCCTTAAATTCAAAGGCGGGCAGGGCGATTTAGTGACGCGTCGGACGGGCAAAACGGCAATTCTTGTAGTATAACTACAAGCTTGCTACATCCTTGGCCCTGCCCATAACAAGAGTCCTGTCCTTTGAACCTGTTGCAACATATCGCCCAGTCGCGCCACCTGTTACGCAAATCGGAACTCAAGGTTGCCGATCACGTGCTGCTTGACCCTGCGGCTGTGATGCACAGTTCCATGGCCGATTTGGCCCACAGCGTGGGCATCAGCGAGCCGACCATCGTGCGTTTCTGCCGCGCCATCGGTTGCTCCGGGTTCCAGGACTTGAAACTCAAGCTGGCCCAAAGCCTGGCCGCCGGTGCGAGCTTCGGGCAATTTGCGATCCATGAAGACGATTCCGTTGCCGATTTCAGCCTGAAAATCTTCGACACCACCCTGCACACCCTGATGGAAGTGCGCGAGAAGCTCGACCCGGTGGAGCTGCAGAAGGCCGTGACGGCCATGTCCCAGGCCCAGCGCGTTGAGTTCTATGGCTTCGGTGCATCCGGCGCAGTGGCGGCCGACGCCCAGCACAAATTCTTCCGCCTGCTGCTCACCGCAGCGGCCTACAGTGACCCGCACATGCAGGCCATGTCGGCGGTGACCTTGAAGCCCACCGATGTCGCCATCTGCATCTCGCAGTCCGGCCGCTCCAAAGACCTGCTGATCACCGCCAACCTGGTGCGTGAGAGCGGCGCTTCGTTGATCACCCTTTGCCCCAGCCAGACGCCCTTGGCGGAACTGTCCACGGTCAACCTGGCCATCGATGTGCATGAAGACACCGAGATCTACACGCCACTGACCTCGCGCATCGCTCACTTGGTGGTGATCGACGTGCTGGCCATGGGCGTGGCCATGGCGCGCGGGCCGAGCCTGGTCAACCACCTCAAGAGCGTCAAGCGCAGCTTGCGCAGCCTGCGTCTGTCGCCCAAATCCGTCAAAGCCCTCGACGACTGATTGCAGTTTTGCGTGTGGCGGGCTGTCGTGGTGAGCGGGCTGTTGTGGTGAGCGGGCTTGCCCCGCGCTGGGGCGCGAAGCGGCCCTAAAACAGGCCACCGCGTTTTATCTGAAGGAACGCGGTGGCCGGATTGGCGCCGCTTCGCAGCCCAGCGCGGGGCAAGCCCGCTCAACACGGATCAATGTTCACCCTTTTGTCATGCCTATGCCGCCAAACCGTAACTCCCCAAGGCCATCCTGTACTCCCCGTACTCGCATTGGGAGACTCCAAATGGCCCGGCCCTACGAAGACAGCAACAGCTCCGTCAAGACCCGTCGTCAACAGGAAGACCAGCGCCGCATGGCGTTCCGTCGCGCAATCGAAGACCGCTGTGATCAGCGCCAACTGCTCCAGAGCATCACGGACTACCCGGAACTCCACTGGCAGGCACCCGCGGCTGCCCAGCGAAGCGCTCAGCCAGCGCGCTGATCTGCACCCGCTCGCTGCGGATAAAGCCCAGGAACGCATGGGCCACTGGTGACAGGCGCTTGGCCTTGGCCTGCACCAGGCACCAGCTGCGGTACAGCGGCAGCTCTTCCACCGGCAGCTCCTTGAGCCCGCCGGTGGCCAATTCCATGTTGACCGCGTGACGCGTCAACAAGGCCACGCCCAGCCCGGCGCATACGCATTCGCGCTGCGCCTCGGCTGAGGCGACTTCAACCGTCTGGGTGAAGTGCACGCGTTTTTCCTTGAAATATTCCTCACAAGCCAGCCGCGTGCCGGAACCCGGTTCGCGCAGCAGCAGTGTGTAAGGTTCCAGGTCCTGCAGGCGCAGCGGTCCCTGAAGGCTGAGCGGGTGGTCGGGCGGTGCCACGGCAACGATTGGGTTGTTAAGGAACGGCAGGAACTCCAAGCCCATGTCCTGGGGCACCATCGACATGATCACCAGGTCGTCGCGATTGTCCGAAAGCCGGCGGATCACCTGGGCACGGTTAACCACCGTGAGGTGCAATTGCACTTCCGGATGCTGGCGCTTGAAGGCGGCAAACAGGTGCGGCACGAAATACTTGGCGCTGGACTCAATCGCCAGTTTCAGTTGGCCTTGCAACGAGCCCTGCATGTCCGAGAGCTGCATATCGAGGTTTTCCAGGCGCCCGAAAATATCCCGGCTGGCCCGTTGCAGGGCTTCGGCGGCCTCGGTCATGTAGAGCTTTTTGCCGACGTAATCGAACAACGGCTGGCCGATCAGCTCTTCCAGCTGGCGAATTTGTAGGCTAACGGCCGGTTGTGTGAGAGACATTTCCTCGGCCGCGCGGCTGTAGGAGCGCAAGTCACACACCTCATGGAAGATCTGCAACTGACGCAATGTCAGTCGCATCAATGACTTACGCATTTTTTAATCCTCTCGCCCCAGGCTGTGCGGCCAACTATAAGTCTTTACTTATGCACGACCCAATAATTATTGATTTTTGTTAATCCCTTGGCGGGCTTAGTGTGTGTCTCGCGACTGTCATGAAACATTTGGTCACGCGCCGACCCGGATTCATAGGGTCGAAGAACGCAGCAATCGGTTCAAGGGAATTTCCAAGTGATAAAAAAGATCCTGATCGCCAACCGTGGTGAAATTGCCGTACGAATCGTGCGTGCCTGCGCCGAGATGGGCATTCGCTCGGTCGCGGTCTACTCCGACGCCGACCGCCACGCGTTGCACGTCAAGCGTGCCGACGAAGCCCACAGCATCGGTGCCGAGCCCCTGGCCGGTTACTTGAACCCGCGCAAGCTGGTGAACCTCGCCGTGGAAACCGGCTGTGATGCACTGCACCCCGGTTACGGGTTCCTGTCGGAAAACGCCGAACTGGCGGACATCTGCGCCGAACGCGGGATCAAATTCATCGGTCCCTCGGCCGAAGTCATCCGCCGCATGGGCGACAAGACCGAAGCGCGCCGCAGCATGATCAAGGCCGGTGTGCCGGTCACGCCGGGCACCGAAGGCAACGTCGCCGACATCGCTGAGGCCCTCACCGAAGGCGACCGTATTGGTTACCCGGTGATGCTCAAGGCCACCTCCGGTGGTGGCGGTCGCGGCATTCGTCGTTGCAACAGCCGTGAAGAACTTGAACAAGCCTTCCCCCGTGTGATTTCCGAGGCCACCAAGGCGTTCGGTTCGGCGGAAGTGTTCCTGGAAAAATGCATCGTCAATCCCAAGCATATCGAGGCGCAGATCCTCGGTGACAGCTTCGGCAACGTGGTGCACCTGTTCGAGCGCGATTGCTCGATCCAGCGCCGTAACCAAAAGCTCATCGAAATCGCCCCAAGCCCGCAACTGACCCCGGAACAGCGCGCCTACATCGGCGACCTGTCGGTGCGAGCCGCCAAGGCCGTGGGCTACGAGAACGCCGGTACCGTGGAGTTCCTGCTCGCCGAGGGCGAGGTGTACTTCATGGAGATGAACACCCGGGTGCAGGTGGAACACACCATCACTGAAGAAATCACCGGGATCGACATCGTCCGCGAACAGATCCGCATCGCCTCGGGCCTGCCGCTGTCGGTGAAACAGGAAGATATCCAGCACCGTGGCTTCGCGTTGCAGTTCCGTATCAACGCCGAAGACCCGAAGAACAACTTCCTGCCCAGCTTCGGCAAGATCACCCGTTACTACGCACCCGGCGGCCCCGGCGTGCGTACCGACACGGCGATCTATACCGGCTACACCATCCCACCGTTCTACGACTCCATGTGCCTGAAACTGGTGGTGTGGGCGTTGACCTGGGAGGAAGCCATGGACCGCGGCCTGCGTGCCCTGGACGACATGCGCCTGCAAGGCGTGAAGACCACCGCCGCCTACTACCAGGAAATCCTGCGCAATCCGGAATTCCGCAGCGGCCAGTTCAACACCAGTTTCGTGGAAAGCCACCCTGAGCTGACCAACTACTCGATCAAGCGCAAACCCGAAGAGCTGGCCCTGGCCATCGCCGCCGCCATCGCCGCCCACGCAGGCCTGTGAGGAACATTCCAATGTCTAAAAAAATCTTCGTAACCGACACCATCCTGCGCGACGCCCACCAATCGTTGCTGGCGACCCGCATGCGCACCGACGACATGCTGCCGATCTGCGACAAGCTCGACAAAGTCGGCTACTGGTCCTTGGAAGTCTGGGGCGGCGCGACCTTCGACGCCTGCGTGCGCTTCCTCAAGGAGGACCCGTGGGAGCGTCTGCGCAAACTGCGCGCCGCGTTGCCCAACACCCGCTTGCAGATGCTGCTGCGTGGCCAGAACCTGCTGGGCTATCGCCATTACAGCGATGACGTGGTCAAGGCGTTCGTGGCCAAGGCTGCCGTCAACGGTATCGACGTATTCCGCATCTTCGACGCCATGAACGACGTGCGTAACCTGCGCGTGGCCATCGAAGCGGTGAAGGCTGCCGGCAAACATGCCCAAGGCACCATCGCCTACACCACCAGCCCGGTGCACACCGTCGAGGCGTTCGTGGCCCAGGCCAAGCAGTTGGAATCCATGGGTTGCGACTCGATTGCGATCAAGGACATGGCCGGCCTGCTGACCCCGTACGCCACCGGCGAGCTGGTCAAGGCACTCAAAGCCGAGCAAAACCTGCCGATCTTTATCCACTCGCACGACACGGCGGGCTTGGCCGCGATGTGCCAACTCAAGGCCATCGAGAACGGTGCCGACCACATCGACACGGCGATCTCCAGCTTCGCCTGGGGCACCAGCCACCCCGGTACCGAGTCGATGGTCGCCGCCCTTAAAGGCAGCGAGTTCGATACCGGCCTGAGCCTGGAACTGCTGCAAGAGATTGGCCTGTACTTCTACGCCGTGCGCAAGAAGTACCACCAGTTCGAAAGCGAATTCACCGCCGTCGACACCCGCGTGCAAGTCAACCAGGTACCGGGCGGGATGATTTCCAACCTGGCCAACCAATTGAAAGAGCAAGGCGCGCTCAACCGCATGGGCGAAGTGCTGGCCGAAATCCCGCGAGTGCGCGAAGACCTCGGCTTCCCGCCGCTGGTCACCCCGACCTCTCAGATCGTTGGCACCCAGGCGTTTTTCAACGTGTTGGCCGGCGAGCGCTACAAGACCATCACCAACGAAGTGAAGCTGTACCTGCAAGGCGGCTACGGCAAGGCGCCGGGCACCGTGAACGAGAAATTGCGTCGCCAGGCCATCGGCAGCGAAGAAGTGATCGACGTACGCCCGGCCGACCTGCTCAAGCCGGAAATGACCAAACTGCGCGGTGAAATCGGCGCGTTGGCCAAGTCCGAAGAAGACGTGCTGACCTACGCCATGTTCCCGGACATCGGGCGCAAGTTCCTCGAAGAGCGCGACGCCGGCACCTTGGCCCCTGAAGTGCTGTTGCCGATCCCAGAAGCCGGCGGCGTGGCGCGTGCCGGTGGCGAAGGCGTACCGACCGAGTTCGTCATCGACGTACACGGCGAAAGCTACCGCGTGGACATCACCGGTGTCGGCGTGAAGGCCGAAGGCAAGCGCCACTTCTACCTGTCCATCGACGGCATGCCGGAAGAAGTGGTGTTCGAACCGCTCAACGAATTCGTCAGCAGTGGCGGCAGCAAGCGCAAGCACGCCACCGAGCCTGGCCATGTCAGCACCGCGATGCCGGGCAATATCGTCGACGTGCTGGTCAAGGAAGGTGACGTGGTCAAGGCCGGCCAGGCCGTGCTGATTACCGAAGCCATGAAAATGGAAACCGAAGTGCAGGCAGCGATTGCCGGCAAGGTGACTGCCGTTCATGTGGCCAAGGGCGACCGGGTCAACCCTGGCGAAATCCTGATTGAAATCGAAGGCTGATCCAGCCTTCGACACGACCGTTTAATCCTCGGGGGGGCAGGTGCCCCCCTTTTTTTTCGTGCGCAATTTGGTGGGGTTAGAAGCTGATCTTCCACTGCCCCATCAAGCCCTGGTTGCGACTGTTTGTGCCGGCCTGCGCGCTGTAGGTCAGGCCGACGGTGTGTTGTGCCGACAAGGCGAGGTCGAGCCCGGCTTGCAGGTCGAGGCTATTGCGGTCCAGCGAGGTGCCGGTGACGGTGAAACCGTCAACCAGCCCCGGCAGGGCACGGTAGGATTGGCGGACCTGGCTGTCGACTCCGCCGTAGAGGTGTTTCCAGCCGGTGCTGAGGTGGGGGGTGAGGCTGATCTGGTTATCGAACCGATACACCGTTGCCAGGCGCAGGCCCAAGGTGGTGCTGAGGTTTTGTTGGGTTTGTGCGCCGACGTTCAGCGCGGTCAAGCCACCCGTTTCCTTGAAACTGTCGCGGTGGTAGCGCTGGAAACCGAGGCCGGCGAAGGGTTCGACGCTGAGGTCCGCGCTGCCCAGTTGATAGCCCAGTTCGGAAAACAGGGTTTGGCTTTGGGCGTTGTATTTGCCCTTGAGTTGCTCCTTGTAGTCCAGCAGGTTGACGTCGCGTTTGTTCTGCCCCGCGTGGTCGCTGTAGATCGCCCCCAGGCGCAGGCCTATCGGGCCGTCCTGGCGTACGGCGTAACCCCCCAGGTGCCAGCTGTCGAGGTCGCCAGAGAAGCGTTGGGTATTCAAATGGCTGGTGGATTTTGCACCCATGATGCCAACGCGCCAGGCGTGATCCAGTGCCCAGTCGGCGCCCAGCAACAGGCCGTCGATGCCATATTTCAGACCGGCGCTGCCGCCTTGCTTGTCGAGGCTGCCGTCGTTGCCCACACCTTGAATCCAGAAGTGGCCTTCGTCGTCAGCGGGCAGTGTGCGCAGGGTCGAGAGCAATTGGTTGCTGAGGTGCTGTGTGGTGTTTTGCGTTGCGCCGGCGAGGTTGGCGTTCTGGCTGCCGGCCAGTTGCTCAAGGCTGGCACCGATGCCGCCGGGTTGTTTCTCGAGGCCATCACCGAGCTTTTCAAGGGCTTTGATTTGCTCGGACGTCAGTTCCCCGGACTCCAGTAACCGAATCAATCCCGGCTCCAGCACCTTGGCCACTTGCAAGCCATTGCGCGAGGTCGCTTTCTGGGTGAGATAACCGTCGAGGGGCGTTGACTCGATCTCGGGCTCTACAGGAGGCCACGGATCGGGCTGCGCATCGTAGTAGGGATGCGGGTACGGCTTGTATTCGATATCGCCACGCGCATGCGCGGGTTGAAGGCTGGCAGTGCTGAGAGCAAGGGCAATGACGAGTGCGAATCTGTGGGGTGTAAAAGGCATGAAATCCCAACCTCTGATGAATGAGGCCGGGAATTTAGCGAGATGACGGGGCGATAACTGTCAGGTCATCGACCCCCAGTTTGCGGGAGTTTTCTCTAGTGCGGCGCGATTAAAAACGCATCGGCCAGCGGGCGATCAACGCGTGGCTCCCTCATTGATCAGAGGTGTTGGGACCGGCACTGCGCCAGTGACTTCACCTGCCCATCACCCTGCTGGTTCGCTTCCGATAACCACGCCTCAAAGCCCGCTGCAACCTGTGGCCATTCGGCGTCGATGATCGAGTACCACGCGGTATCCCGGTTCTTGCCTTTGACCACGGTGTGCTGGCGGAACACGCCTTCAAAACTGAAACCCAACCGCTCGGCTGCGTATTTGGAGCGGCCGTTGGCGTTGTTGCACTTCCATTCCAGGCGACGGTAACCCTGGTCGAACGCGTGCTTGGCCAGCAGGTAGACCGCTTCGGTGCTTTTTGGCGAGCGCTGCATGGCGGCGCCGAAGGTGACGTGGCCGATTTCGATGCGACCGTGGTCCGGGACGATCGACATCAGGCTGAGGATGCCCTGTACCTGGCCGGTTGCGCGGTCGATGACGCTGAAAAGATACGGGTCGCTGTGCGCGGCGTGATTGTTCAGCCAATCATTGAAGACGCTGCGTTCGGGGAATGGGCCGTAAGGCAGGTAGTCCCACAGCTTGGGGTCGGCACCGGGGCCTTGCAGGGCGTTGAACAGCTCATCGCCATGGCGGGCGGGGTCGAGTTTTTCCAGACGGATAAACCGTCCTTCCAGCCGTTGAACGGTGGGCGCCTGAACGCCTTTCCAGTCGGCGAGAGAAGTCGTCATGCTGCGCTCCTTAAAGACCTTTGCGAAATTGGATAAAGCCTGGACGTTCGGCAATGCGTTCGTAGAGTTGGATCGCTGTGGCGTTGGTCTCGTGGGTCAGCCAATGGACCTTGCAGCAACCGTCAGCCTTGGCGGTGGTGTAGACGAATTCGATCAGCTTGCGGCCCACGCCGGTGCCACGTTGGGTCGGGACGACCAGCAAGTCCTGCAGGTAGCACGAGTTCTCGATGCTCCAGTTGGAGCGGTGGTAGATGAAGTTGACCATGCCCACCGCCTTGTCGTCCTGCCAGGCCAGGGCCGAATGGGTGGGCTCGGTGGTGTCGATCAGGCGCTGCCAGGTGCTTTGGGTGACGGCGTCGGGCAACTCGGTGTTGTAGAACGTCAGATACGCTTGCCACAGCGGCAGCCAGGCGGCGTGGTCGGCGGCGGTGACTGGGCGGATGTGGATCTGGCTCATTCTGAGGCTCCTTGGGGCATAAAGCGGGCGAGGGTCTGGTCACGCACGTCGCTACTGGCGGCCAGGCCTTCGCGCACGCCGGCGATATCGGCCGGGCTGCGGTTCTGGCTGAGTTTGCGTTTGCCGATCAGGCGTTCGATCGGCAGGGCAAAGCCGACGATGGCGTTGAGCATGCTTTCAATGTAATCGGCCGGGGCATCGCTGACTTTCCAGGGCTGGGAGCGGTTGCCTTCATGGCGATCAGTGAGAGCGCTGACCACGTTGAGCAAACGCTCGGCGTCGGTAAACACCTCGGCCTTGCCATAGGCGTGCACCGCCAGGTAATTCCAGGTGGGCACCACTTTGCCGTGCTCGGCTTTGGCTGGGTAAAAGGCCGGGCTGATGTAGGCCTCGGCGCCTGCAAAGATCACCAGCGCTTCGCTGCCGTTCTGCAGGTCCCGCCACTGAGGATTGGCCTTGGCCAGGTGTCCGTAGAGCGTGCCATTGGCACCTTCATCGGGGTTGAGCAGCAGTGGCAAGTGGCTGGCTTGCAGGCCTTGTTCACCCACGGTCACTAACTGCGCCAGGCGGGTGTGCTGGATCAATTGGTGCAGTTCGGGCAAATCGTCGAGGGCGAAGGCGCGAGGTGTGTACATGGAAATATTCCTTGGCGAATGCCTGCATCCTAGGCAGGCTAATGGCTCGTTGTAAGAGCCATCTGGCACCAATTTCATAGGTCCAATATGTCGCCCATCTCTGCGCCGCTGTCATTCAACCCCGCCGGTATTGAGCTGGATCGCCGTCAGGGTCTGACTCGCCAACTGTATGACGCCTTGCGCCAGCGGGTGCTGGATGGACGACTGGTCAGTGGCACACGCCTGCCCGCCACCCGTGACCTGGCGGCGGCGTTGTCGATTTCCCGCAACAGTGTGGTACGCGCCTACGATCAGCTGTATGCGGAGGGGTTTATTGAAAGCCGGGTCGGCGATGGCACTTATGTCGCTCAATTGCCTACGGCAAAAAAACTATCCACAAAAGTATCCACAGGGTTGTCAACAGGCTTATCCCCAGCCTTATCCACAAAATGGGCTGATTTGCCGGAAGATCTGGACGATGAAGTTATCCACAGCGCGGGCTTGGCCAGGGTCAAAAACAACCACCTGGCCTTACCTCCCTCGGGTCCGCCTCGGGCATTCCGCGTGGGCGTGCCGGCCTTTGATCTGTTCCCCTTTGAGGTATGGGCCAAGCTGAATGGGGCATTCTGGCGCAAGCCGGACCTGGAACTGCTGTGCTATGGCGACCCGGCGGGTGACGGTCGCCTGCGCGGTCTGATCGCCGCTTACTTGCGCAGCTCACGGGGCATGCAATGCACCGCTGAACAAATAGTGATCACCAGTGGGGCGCAGCAGGCAATCAGCCTTTGTGCACAGTTGCTGGTAGAGCCGGGAGATGGGGTAGCGGTGGAAAACCCTGGCTACCGTGCGGCGGGGCATGCGTTCGCTTTGGCAGGCGGACGGTTGCACGGTGTACCGGTGGACAGTGAAGGCATCGATTGCCAGGTGCTCAACAGCCTGGGCGATTGCCGAGTGGCGTATGTCACGCCCTCTCATCAGTACCCGTTGGGTGTGGTGATGAGCCTGGCGCGGCGCCTCGAACTGCTGGCCTGGGCCGAGCGCACGGGCGGTTGGATCATCGAGGACGATTACGACGGTGAATACCGCTACAGCGGCGCGCCGCTGTCGCCATTGGCGGCACTGGACCGCAGCGGGCGCGTGCTGTACGTCGGCACGTTCGGCAAGGTGGCCTTTCCGGCCTTGCGCCTGGGTTACCTGGTATTACCGCCGGGCCTGGTCGACGCCTTTTCCCGGCGGCGCGCGGTGGATATGCGCCATTCAGAAGTCAGCACCCAGGCCGTGATGGCCGAATTCATGGCCGCCGGGCACTTCCAGCGACATATCCGGCGCATGCGCCGCGCGGCGTTGAGCCGACGCAACGCACTCCTGGCCGGGTGGCCGGGTGACCTCGACGGGGTCGCCAGCCTGCCCAGCGTTGCCGCAGGGCTGCACCTTACGGTACGCGTGGCCAGCCTGGCCCGTGAGCAACAATTGCTCGAGCAGGCCAAGGCTGCTGGTGTCGAAATCAACGGCCTGAGCAGTTACTGGCTGGCAGGCTCCAGCACACCGCCGGACCAGCGTGCGGGCCTCGTGCTGGGGTTTGCCGCGGTGCCAGAGGTTGCCATCGGCCAGGCCCTGGCGCGCTTGCGTCAGGCCTGGGGCTCTTCCACCGCCGGCTGAGGTGGCTTGCTTTTAAGGAACAGCATGCGCGCCAGTTGGGGGCTGATCTCACTGCGGTAGATACTGATATTGTTGCGGCTGGCGTCGTTCCTGCGCTCGTATTTTCCGCCCAGGCCGCGTTGGTCTGGGGTTTTCAGGTGGGCAGCGGTGAAGTTCTCCTCTGATCCTGTCAGCGCGTTGTAGTGAAAGTGGGCATACCACAACGTTTTCTTGGTTTGGATATCCACCACGGGATACTCCTGCAGGAAACCTGAGTGACGTCCGGTGAGCTTGATGCGCGCACCGGTGGGTGGGTTGATGGTAACCACCCCTTCCTTGAGCAACAGCTCGACATGAGCCGCGGTGGGTGGCCGTGTCTTGAGCATATGGATGCGGAGGCGCTTGCGTTCGCCCTGGAGCTTGCTGATCGCGGCGGCCAGTCGGTTGTTGAGCACTGCTGAGGGGTGTGTGGTGCTTTCTGTCAGATTGCTCAGGGTCAGTGCTTCTTCGATCTCCTGGCTGGCGTGCATCAGCTGTTCGATCCGGTTGCTGATACGCTCTTCAATGGTTACGGGCAGCCATCCCGCCTCTTTGGACAGCACTTCCGTGCGAGTGATAAAGGCATCAAGCGTGTCCAGCAGGGCCTGGCCGTGGGTCGTGCTCTGTTTAAGGTTGCGGGCCTGGGTGCGGCTGGTTGATCGCGCCGCGGGTGGTTGTTCAACCCACACGCCCGGCTCTTTTTCATGGAACGTGGCGATTACCTTGCCGGTCAGCGGCTCCTTTACCTCCACCAGCGCTGTGCTGCCTTCGGCGTCCGGCAGGCGTTCTTCGCCGATGACAATCCCCTTGAGATGCGTCTTGATGACTCTCTTCGTGACCCTGGACGAGGGGCGGGAAGGTCCAGGCATGGGTTCCAGGGTTTGGGCTTTGCGTTCGCGCAGCAGGCCGGTCAGTTCTCGCGTGGCGTTTTGGGCGAACTCATCGATTTGTTTGCGCAGATTGGCCAATGGGGTTTTTTGCAGGTCGTCGGGGAAGTCGGCCGGCAACTCCACCAGGTTCTGATCCACGCTTGCAAACTAGTCTACCAAGCTGTCGAGGGTTTCGATCAACTGGTCTTGAGTGGCTTCATTCTCCGGGTCCAGGGCGACTCGCAGGCTTTGCACTGCCAGCTCGGCGGTTTCGATAATGCGCGCAACCGCTTCCCTGGCCGCCGGCAAGCTCTCGGTTTTGGTCTCATTGAGGCATAGGAAGGTACTCAGGCTGATCTTGAACGCTTTGAGGTCAGTGAGGCTCACATTCGCCAGGCCGAGCCCATGAGTAGTGGCGAACCTGACACCCCTTTCACCGAGTTCCCGCATCTCCCTTAAAGGGGTCTCGATGAACGTCAGGCGTTCAATCATATCCTGGGTGACCTCATAGACTTTTTGATAGGTACTGAGGGGGAGTGTCGCCAGCGTATCGTCATCGGGGTCCATGTGCCCTTCGACAGAACGTAGCTGTTGTTGGAACCCGTCCAACTGTTCGTTGATGGCTGAGCGGGCCACGAAAATCTGGTTGGTCAGGTATTCGTACATCCCGTCCAGGTAATTGGGAACGGTGTCGATGATCTTCAGCGATTTGAGTTGGGAGATCGTTACGTCGAGTTCCTTGATGTGATTGTCCGCCTGGGCAAGGTAGGTGGTTCGAGCCGCTTCCTGGGCGTCCTCCGGCGTTGCGGCGATGGCCTCGCGCAGTGCCTCAAGCTCGCTGTGCCGTTGCATCAATTGCTTGTCAAAGCTATTTAACTGCTCGCGCAGGTCTTTTATTTTCGGCGGCTTGAGGCGCTGACCCTTTTGCCGCAGGCGGCGCAGCCCGCTGGCTTTCAATCGGAACCGGATGTCGATAAACCACTGGCCAGCACGGTTGCTGGTCAGCGGAAAGCCCGTTCGCTGTGACTGTTTTGGATCAACAATCAGGACTGAATCGTTTTCGTCCACATCAACCTCAAACCATCGAGTCCCAACCGGCGCATACCAGTGTTCCCCTGTGCTGTAGAGGTGCTTGTAGGCGGTGTCCTCCTTGTACTGTTCGCTCAGGGATGATGGCTTCTCGACCATGAGGGCATCCAGGATCGCTCCGAGATTGCGCCGGGACTGAGTCAGCGCGCCGCTGGCATGCAGCGTACCTTGATGGTCCGCCGGCAGCTCACCTGCCGTGATCGTCGGTTTTTGTATCAGGACCATGGCGGGTGGGGGCTTGGACGGTTCGGCGGGTTCTGACGGCTTGGGATGCTTGGAGGGCTCGGACGACTCGCCCGGCTCGGAAGAGGCGCGGGTTTCTTTTTCGATCGCCGCGCTGGGGCGTCGTTGTGTACTGATGTGCATCGTCAACACCATGCCCAGCGTCAGCAATATATCCACCCAGGCGGAGAGCTCGGCAGGTCGCTCGTTTATTTCTCTGGCATCCACTACATGTTGCAGATCATCCATCAATTGCCAGATCCAGGACGCTGCGCCGACGGTTTTCCCCATGAATGGCAGTGCCGCGGTAAAGATCTGCCAGCCCATGTGCTTCAAGCTTTCCCAGCGGCCCTCGGCATTGGAGACAGACTGGCGGTCGGCCAGGTTTGCCAATGCCGTGGCGTGAGTTTTGAACAGCGTCGCGAAATAGTCATTGCGCAACACCTCATTGCCGAAACGGATCGGCCCTGTCATCACCAGCGCATCGAGTGGGTCATTGAGCAGGCTGGTAAACACCCAGGGGGACGGCAGGGTGCCGGTGAATACGAACTGGCCGTAAGCGGTGCGCTCCTTGTCGGGCAACCAGGCGAGGATCGACTGGCGCAAGGTCGCTGATTGCTTGATTTCATAGAGCAGGTTGGCTTCAGAGGCGAACTCCATCAACGGCTCATTGCTCAGTGGTCGATAGAGCAGGCAAGGGCCGTTTTTCGGGGCTTGGGGGCCAATGATGAACATGTTGTCGACCGTATCCACGGCTGTCGTCAAGCGCCGCTTGGGGTACAGGGCCAGGGGGCGGATCACCACCGGGTAACCGTCTACCCGCTGCTTTTCAGTCTCCGTGTTCATCACGGCACACACGTAGCGATAACCCTGTTCGGTCAGGCCGTGAAGACCGCGAATCTTGTACTGCAAGGCCAGCAAGGGCAGTTGCAGGCGCAATTGTTCGGTGTAGAGTTTTTGCCGGCGCAAGGACTGCGCAGCGTCCTCCAGCAATTTGCTTTTGATCAGGGCGGGATAATGTTTGCCGATATCGACCTGGGTAATCAGTTTTTCCAAGTATTGCGCCGTCATCCAGGTGGGCGTCACCGTCCCGTTACGGTAAATCACGACCTTGTTACCCAACGGCAGGGCAATCAGGTTTTCCAGGGCCAGCTCGGTCAGCGTGAAGGTTTGCGTCTGGGTTTGGCCGGGTACGGCCAGCGTGCCCCAGACCACTGCGCTGGTCACGGCGATTTGCACGTTTTCCAGGTTGACGTTGGCAGCCTCCGGGTGGTCCTTGATCATCTGTGTGCGCAAGGCGTCGCGGGCAAAATCACCCACGGCGGGAATGTCATCCATATAGGTTTTGCCGTTCTCCTGCAGGTTCAAGGCCGCCAAGTCCATCATGTAACGACCATAGGCCGACTGGTCGGGTGACGAGGCCTGCTGCAACCATCCTGGCAGGGAGTCGCGAGCCCAGCCAAGCCGGGATTGATCCTGTTGCGTGAACGCGTGGAGTTCTTTCTTCGCACTGTCCGCCGGGGAAAGTGGCTTGATGTCCTCATCGTCAAAGGCAATGTGCCGCAGCGCTTCGATTTGCAGGCTGATCAGGCTGCTGGCCTGATACTCAAAGAAATTGCCCGATGGCTCGAACAGTCGCCAATGGATTTCGCGCCCCGCGAATAAATGGGGATGGGGCGCCAGGTATTCACCAAACGCCTTCATCGAGCTGAATTTTTTATAGCCGGTGGCAATCGAGTAACCGAGGATGAGCTCCCGTGTGCCCAACTGCCCGACCACCAGCGCCATAGAGGTCACATTGAGGTGTTTGCTGACGCTACCCGCTTGCTCATCCATATCAATCAGGTAGACGTGGGCGTCATAGTTGTCATGGGGCTGGCGCTGTGCGTATTCGGGGTAGTGAAAAACGTTCCTGGCCATGGCGCACTCATCGTCGTCCCAGTCATCGACGGTGTGTACATTCCAGAGGTTGCGCAGTGTGCGGGCCAACGTCTTCCAGCGTGGCCCGTTCTGGCCGCCGCTTTGGTTCCAGAAATCGAGCTGTTGTTCCTGGTAGGAGACAAACAGCAGGGGGGCCAACTCGTTGATCAACTGCGCGATACGGTCAACCTGGACGGAAACGTGGGTGTTTGCCTGCTCCTGGGTTTGATTGATCAGATAGTGCTCACCGTCGATCCAGGTCAGCGCGACGTTGGTCAACGCACTGCGCGCCAGTGCGCCGGCCAGCGATTGAAGGTGCGGAAGGTCGGGCACCACCTCACCGCTGACGCTTTGCCAGCGAGGGGTGACCAGGATGGCCAGGTTGGGGTCGATATCGAGGTCCGGGTATAGCTCGGCCAGCGCCGATCGTAAAGTCGCCGCCGCGACCTCCCGCAGGGAGGGGCCGGTGGCCAGTTGAGTCAGCAGATCGTTGGCGCTGGGGGACAGTGCAGTGTCATTCATAAGGGCATCCTGGCCGCAAGAAAGGGGCCGCTAGGGTGCGTAGCGGCGTTTTTCTCACAGTAAGGATGTTGCCCACTCGGCGAGCGGTAGTTAAGTCAAGGCCAACCCCTCAGGCCCTGCGGTGGACTCGGCGATCAGGTACCCGACTTGATTTTGGTCCAGGCCCTGGTCCTGGCGCGCTCGGCATCCCGGGTCAGCGGTTTCAAGGTGTACAGCGTGGCCATGGCCGCCTCGGTCGGGTACAGGTTCGGGTTGTTGCGAATCGACGGGTCGACCTGCTCGGTGGCGTCCTTGTTCGGGTTGGGGTAACCGACGAAGTCGCTGATGGGCGCGATCACGGCCGGTTGCAGTAAGTAGTTGATGAAGGTGTAGGCGTCCTGCGGGTTTTTTGCGCCTTTGGGAATGGCGAGCATGTCGAACCAGATCGGTGCCCCTTCCTTGGGCAGGCGCATGTCCACGGTGACACCGTTCTTGGCCTCTTTGGCGCGGTTGGCGGCCTGGGAGAAGCTGCCTGAGTAACCGACGGCTACGCAGATGTCGCCGTTGGCGATGTCGGCCATGTACTTGGAGGAATGGAAGTAGGTGACAGAGGGGCGGATCTTCAGCAGCAACGCTTCGGCTTTTTCATAATCCTTGGGGTTGCTGCTGTTGGGGTCCAGCCCCAGGTGCTGCAGGGCGAGGGGCAGGATTTCCGAGGGGGAGTCCAGCAGCGCGACGCCACATTGCTTGAGCTTGCTGATGTTTTCTTCCTTGAAGATCAGGTCCCAGCTGTCCACCGGCGCATCGGCGCCCAGCGCGGCCTTGACCTTGTCCGGGTTAAAGCCGATCAGGATGGTGCCGTACATGTAGGGCACGGCGAATTTGTTACCGGGGTCGTTGGCTTCGATCAGCTTCATCAGCTTGGGGTCGAGGTGGTTCCAGTTGGGTAACTGGCTGCGGTCCAACGGCTGGAATACGCCGGCCTCGATCTGCTTGGCCAGGAACACGTTGGACGGCACCACCACGTCATACCCGGAGTTGCCGGTGAGCAGCTTGGCTTCCAGCGCCTCGTTGGTGTCGAAAATGTCGTACACCAATTTGATGGCGGGGTTCTGCGCCTTGAAGTCCTCCAGCGCCTTGGGCGTGATGTAGTCGAACCAGTTATAGACCCGCAGGGTTTTTTCTTCGGCGTGGGCCACGCCGCTGATAACGGTGGCGCAGAGGATAAGTGACTTGAGCATGTTCATTGGGCAGCCCCTTCAAAACCTTCGAGAACATTGACGGCATTGATGCCGATTTCTTCCACCGCGTAGCCGCCTTCCATCACAAACAGCGTGGGTCTGCCCAAGTGGGCGATGCGTGCGCCCATTGCCAGGTAATCCGGGCTGTCGAGTTTGAATTGCGAGATAGGGTCGTCCTTGAAGGTGTCCACCCCGAGGGACACCACAATGATGTCGGCCCCATAACGTTCAATCTCGTTGCAGGCCTGTTCCAGTGCTGCGCTCCAGCGCTCCCAGCCGGAACCGGCGGGCAACGGGTAGTTGAAATTGAAACCTGCCCCCGCGCCGTCGCCCAGTTCGTCGGCATAGCCGAGAAAAAATGGAAACTCCGCCGCCGGGTCGCCGTGGATCGAGGTGAACAGCACGTCGTTGCGCGCATAAAAGATCGATTGGGTGCCGTTGCCGTGGTGGTAGTCCACGTCCAGGATCGCGACCTTTCGGTGGCCCTGGTCGAGAAACGCCTGGGCCGCAATGGCGGCGTTGTTGAGGTAGCAATAGCCGCCCATCAAGTCACTGGCGGCGTGGTGGCCCGGTGGCCGGCAAAGGGCGAAGGCACTGCGGGCGCCTTGCTGGATTGCTTGTTGCGCCGTCAGCGCCACTTGGGCCGCGCTATAGGCGGCTTGCCAAGTGCCGGCGGTAATCGGGGCGCCGCCGTCGAAGCTGTAATAACCGAGTTGGCCGTGCAGGCTGGTGGGCAATACGCGGCGCAAGGTGCGGGCCGGCCAGGTGTAGGGCAGCAGGTCGCCGTCCTGGCCGAACTCGGTCCAGCGTTGCCATGCACCTTTGAAGAAGTCGAGGTAGTCACGGCTGTGGATGCGTTGCAGCGGCGCCAGGCCAAAGTCCTGCGGGGCTTGGACGGCGCCCAGTTCACGGTCTTTGACCCGCTGCAGCACATGGTCGGCGCGCGAGGGCATTTCAAAGCAGGGCATCAGTTGCCCGTCCATCAGTTCACAACGGCCGTGGTGCAGGTGGTGATCGTCTGAGTAGATCGTCAGCATCTTGTTGTTCTCCGCAGGAGGTATCGGTGCCTGCAGTCTTGCTGGCGGCGGAGGTTATGAGAACGGCAAGAGCGGCCAAAAGGGGATAAATATGGCCAGATTTTCTGTCCGTAATTCGCCCCTCAATAGCGCGTCATGCGCGAAATTGGCTCGGTGCCACGCCGCTCCAGCGCACGAAGGCATGCCGGAAGCTGGCGGTCTCGCTGAAGCCCAGCTGCTCGGCAATCCGGTAGATGGGGCATTGGTCTTGCGCCAGCAATTGCTTGGCGCGTTCGAAACGCAGCTCATCCAGCAGTTCCTGATAGCTGCAGCCCAGGTCATGCAGGTGTCGGCGCAGGGTGCGCGGCGAACAGTTCATCTGTTGGGCCAGGCCATCCAGCCCGGGTGCGGCGTGCAGTTGCGCCGCGAGCAATTGGCGGATTCGCCCCAGCCAGGCTTCGCGCCCGGTGAATTCGGTGTTCTGTTTACGGCAGCGCTCGGCCATGGCCTGGTGGGTCACGCTGTCGGCCAGCGGCAAAGGCTGGGCGAGCCAGCGTTTGTCAAAGGCGAACGCATTGGCGGTGGCCTGGAACTGCAACGGGCAGTCGAAACTCTCGGCGTAGCGCGCTTGATAATCCGGTGCATCGTGCTCGAAGCGCGCGCCCAGCAAGGGCAGTGGATGGCCGAGCAGGTCGTCGCAAATGACCTTCAGCGACCCGAGACACAGCTCGACATTGAAGGCGGTCAGGGCCGGGTTATCGCGATAATCGCCCGCGGTGAACCAGATACGTCCGCCGTCCTCCTCCAGGCTCAGCTCGAACAGTGTTCCCAACAGCGCCGGATAACGCAGGGCCAGGCGCAAAGCGTCACCGAAAGTGGCACTCGTGAGCAGGGCATAGCCGAGCATGCCGTAGGACGATACATGCATGCGGCGCCCCACGATCAGGCCGATATCGCGCTGCAGAGCCACGGCATTGGCGCACACCTGCATCTCCTGATGCGTGGCGATGCGCGTGTCGGCGCGGCTCAAGTCCGCCGCGCAGATACCGCTGCCGGCCAGGAGCGTCTCGGCGGGCCAGCCTTCGGCCTTGAAGGTACTGAGTACCAGCGAGACCGCGTTGAGGGTCGTGAGGTGGGAGTGCAGCATGGGGGCTTCCAGCCAGGAGATGGCTGGAAGGGGAGCAAGTTATATGCCGGTCAGCTCAGTTCGCCGCACAGGTCCAGTTCCACCAGGCGGCGGACCTCAGGCGTCGCAAGACTCGCACCGAGCAGGGCCTGCAGCTTGCCGAACACCGCTTCGCGGGTCATGCCACCACCGGACAGTACGCCGACGCCGCGTAACCGGCTGCCGGCTTCGTACACGTCCAGCTCCACGCCGCCTTCATGGCATTGGGTGATCGCGACCACCACCACACCTTGGTCGTGGGCACGCTGGAGGCTGGCCAGGAACGCCGGGTTATCGCTTGGCCCGGTGCCGCTGCCGAAACATTCGAGGACCAGCGCCTGGAGGCCGCTGTCGATCAGCGCATCCAGTTGTCCGGCGCCGATGCCCGGCACCAACGGCAGCACGCCGACGTTGGCCAGGGCTTTGGCTTGGCGATAATCCAGCGCTGCAGGAATGGCCTCGGCCTTGGCCACGCCGCCGTTGCGCTGCAAGGCTGCAAACGGATGGCGACCAAAGCTGCGGATCTTCGCGCAACGGGTCGGCGCCATCAGTGCGCCATGGAAGTACAACTGCACACCGGGCGCCAGGCCTTGGCCCAATGCTGCCAGGGCACCGCTGACGTTTTCCCAGGCGTCGCTGTCGGGCACGCCGGCGGGCAGCATGGAACCGGTGAACACCACCGGCGCCGGCAAGCCCAGCAATTGAAAGCTCATGGCTGCCGCGCTGTAGGCCAAGGTGTCGGTGCCGTGCAGGATCAGTACTGCGTCGCAGCCGCCTTCCACGGCCTCGACGACCGCGATGCGCAATTGTTGCCAGTAGGCCGGGGTCATGTTGGCGCTGTCGATCAGCGGGGCCATTTCGCGGAATCGCCACGCAGGCACTGGCTTATGGGCCAGTTGCTCGCGCATGCGCGCTTCGAAACCGGATGCGGGTGCCAGGCCGTTGGCGCTGGCCTGCATGCCGATGGTGCCGCCGGTGTAGAGCACCATGACGTTTTGGGCTGGTTGGGTCATCTGAACACTCTCCTGAACGAAAAACGCCGCCGGGCCCAGAGCATGCCCAAGGCCAGGCGGCGTGTCATCTATCTACGCTCAGCGTTGCGCTTGAGCGTTCAGTTCAGCCGAGACGGCAACGTCCGGTTTTGCCGGATTGGCCGGCCAGGCCTTGCGGTCCAGGTCCAGGTCTGGGAACTGGCTGGAGTCGAACACCGGGGTCTTGATGCCGGCGGCGCGCTGGTTGTCGTAGTCGTTCAGGATGCGCATGGCGATCTTGAACAGGAACGCCAGGGCGAACAGGTTAACGAACGCCAGCATCGTCATGGTGATGTCGGCGAAGGCGAACACGGTGCCCAGGTTTTCGATGGAACCCCAGAAAATCAGCACCAGCACCAGTGCGCGATAGCCCATCAACACTTTGCGGTTGTTACCCACCAGGAAGCGCAGGTTGCTCTCACCGAGGTAGTAGTTGTACATGATCGAGGTGAACACGAACAACGCCAGGGCCACCGAGATGAACATGCGGCCCCAATCACCGACCACGGCCGCCAGGGAGTTCTGGGTCAGGGCAATGCCGTCGCCTTCGAAGCCTGGGGTGTAGAAACCGGAGAGCAGGATCAGCAAGGCGGTGCAGGTACAGATCACGAACGTGTCGAGGAACACGCTGAACGCTTGCACCACGCCTTGGGCGATCGGGTGTTCTACCGACGCCACCGCCGCCACGTTAGGCGCACTGCCCAAACCGGCTTCGTTGGCGAACACGCCGCGCTTAACACCCATGATGATCGCGCTGCCCACCAGGCCGCCGAAGGCCTGGTCGAGGCCGAACGCGCTCTTGACGATGGTTGCGAGCATGGCGGGTACGTGGTCGAACTGCAGCACGATCACGTACAGGGTCACGGCGATGTAGACCAGGGTCTTGACCGGCACCAGCAGGTCGGCGATCGAAGCGATGCGCTTGATCCCGCCGATGAACACCAAGCCCAGCAATACTGCGAGGGCCAGGCCGGTGTAGGTGGTGTCCAGGCCGAAAGCGTTGTTCAGCGAGTGCGTCACGGCATGGGCTTGCAGGCCGTTGAAGGCAAAGCCGAAGGTCACCAGCAGCAGGAACGCCATGACCATACCCAGCCAGCGCTTGTGCAGGCCGTGCTGGATGTAATACGCGGGGCCGCCACGGTAGGTGCCTTCGGCGTCAGTGCGTTTGTACAGCTGGCCGAGGGAGCACTCGATAAAGCTCGAAGACATGCCCACCAGCGCGGTGACCCACATCCAGAACACGGCACCTGGGCCACCCAATGTCACGGCAATGCCGACACCGGCGATGTTACCGGCACCGACGCGGCCGGCCAGGCTGAGCATCAGCGCCTGGAACGAACTGAGCTGGCCGGAGCTGCTCTTCAGGCTGTCTTTGAACACTGAGAACATGTGGAAAAAGTGGCGCAACTGTACGAAACGCGAGCGAATCGTGAAATAACCGCCGAGCCCGACAATGAGCACGATCAGTACTTTCCCTGAGAGGAAGTCGTTGATGACTTCGAGCATGGAGTGTTCCTCGCTGATTTTTCTAATGGCAAACGCAGGACGGTTCGACGCCATCGCATCGCACCAGGCAGTGCGCGACAGTTCGACCCCAATCCTTTTGCGGGTTGTTATTCATGCGGTTTCGCGTTGTACCTGGGCCTCGTTACCGACGGCCGCACACGCGAAGAGGGGCGGCACTATACCTAGGCGAACGAGATCCGTCTGCTCGGGCTGATTAAAGGTTTCAGCCATGCGACTGAGGGGGCGGCGGATTTGCAGGGCGATATTGGAGTTTTTATGGGCGTCATTTCACAACCTTGGGGCAAAAAAAAGGGCCTGAAGAACGAGCCTTCAGGCCCTCAAAAGGTGAGAGGTGTCTAGTCCCTCAGCCTGGTGAGCAGTGCAACAGACGCTTAGGCCTTCAACGGGACCAAGCGTGGAGCGATCATGTTTTCGGGGCGCAGGATGTCGTCGAGCATGGCGTCGTCGAGCAAGCCTTCTTCGCGCACCAGTTCCAGCACGCCGCGGCCGCTTTCGAGGGCGATGCGGGCGATGCGGGTGGCGTTTTCATAGCCGATGTACGGGTTCAGCGCGGTGACCAGGCCGATGGAGTGCTCCACCAGTTCGCGGCAGCGCGCTTCGTTGGCGGTGATGCCTACGATGCAGTGTTCGCGCAGCATGTCCATGGCGCGTTGCAGCAGACGGATCGAGTCGAAGATCTTGAAGGCGATCAGCGGCTCCATCACGTTCAGCTGCAGTTGGCCGCCTTCGGCTGCCATGGTCAGGGCCAGGTCGTTACCGATCACTTGGAACGCAACTTGGTTAACCGCTTCCGGGATTACCGGGTTGACCTTGCCGGGCATGATCGAGCTGCCTGGCTGGCGCGCCGGCAGGTTGATCTCATTGATGCCGGTGCGTGGGCCGCTGGACAGCAGGCGCAGGTCGTTGCAGATCTTCGACAGCTTCACTGCGGTGCGCTTGAGCATGCCGGAGAACAGCACGAAGGCGCCCATGTCGGAGGTGGCTTCGATCAGGTCGGCGGCAGGCACAACCGGCTGGCCGCTGATCACCGCCAGGCGTTGTACCGCCAGGGCTTGATAACGCGGGTCGGCGTTGATGCCGGTACCGATGGCGGTGCCGCCCAGGTTCACTTCGGTCAGCAGCTCTGGCGCCAGGGTTTTCAAGCGCGCCAGGTCTTCCCCGAGGGTGGTGGCAAAGGCGCGGAATTCCTGGCCGAGGGTCATCGGCACGGCGTCTTGCAATTGGGTGCGGCCCATTTTCAGCACGTGGCTGAACTCGACGCCCTTGGCGGCGAATGCCTGGATCAGGCTGTCGAGGCTGGCCAGCAGCGCGTCATGGCCCAGCAGCAGACCCAAGCGGATCGCGGTCGGGTAGGCGTCGTTGGTCGACTGCGCCATGTTCACGTCGTTGTTGGGGTGCAGGTACTGGTACTCGCCCTTGTTGTGGCCCATGGCCTCCAACGCGATGTTGGCGATGACTTCGTTGGCATTCATGTTGGTTGAAGTGCCGGCGCCGCCTTGAATCATGTCCACCACGAACTCTTCGTGGAAGTCGCCGCGGATCAAGCGGGCACAGGCTTCGCTGATGGCAGCGTGCTTGGCTTCGCTGAGCTGACCGAGCTCGCGGTTGGCATCTGCCGCCGCTTGCTTGACCATTGCCAGGCCGACCACCAATTTCGGGTAATGCGAAATCGGAACGCCCGAGAGGCGGAAGTTATTCACCGCTCGCAGGGTCTGGATGCCGTAATACGCTTGGGCAGGTACTTCGAGTACGCCAAGCAGGTCTTTTTCTGTGCGGAATGATGCAGCGGAGGACATGACGGAAATCATCTCGATATGGACCCGGAACTGGCCGGAACGCTGCGAATGCTAGGCTTGTGGAAGTTTTTGGGCCAATGCTGTTAAACACTGGCCTATGCACAAACGGCATAATGTGAGTGTGACCCAGCTATGATGGCGGGCGTGTGTGCCAAAATGGTGCGTACCCGTGGGAGGACGTGATGAACCTTGAGAGCAAATGGCTGGAAGACTTCAGTGCCCTGGCAGCGACCCGCAGCTTTTCCCAGGCCGCCGAGCGACGCTTCGTCACCCAGCCGGCGTTCAGTCGACGTATCCGCAGCCTGGAAGCCGCGTTGGGCCTGACCCTGGTCAACCGCTCGCGTACGCCGGTAGAGCTGACGGCAGCGGGGCAGTTGTTTTTAGTCACGGCGCGCACCGTGGTGGAACAGCTCGGTGAAGTGCTGCGCCATTTGCACCACTTGGAAGGCGGGCAGGGCGAAGTCATGCAAGTGGCGGCGGCTCACTCGTTGGCGCTGGGCTTCTTCCCTCGCTGGATCGCACAACTGCGCAACGAGGGCCTGAACATTGCCACCCGCTTGGTCGCCACCAACGTCGGTGACGCCGTGCACGCCCTGCGCGAAGGGGGTTGTGACCTGATGCTGGCGTTCTACGACCCGGACGCCGCCATGCAGATGGACGCCGAAATCTTCCCGTCCCTGCACCTGGGCAACACCGAGATGCTCCCGGTGTGCGCCGCTGATGCCGACGGTAAACCGTTGTTTGACCTGGAAGGCGAGGGCAGTGTGCCGCTGCTGGCATACAGCGCTGGCGCGTTCCTCGGCCGCTCGGTGCATTTACTGTTGCGCCAACGCGCCCTGCGTTTTACGACGGTTTATGAAACCGCCATGGCCGATAGCCTCAAGAGCATGGCGTTGGAAGGCCTGGGCATTGCCTGGGTGCCGCAGTTGAGCGTGCGCGCCGAACTCGCTCGCGGAGAACTGGTTGTCTGCGGCGGTCCGCAATGGCATGTGCCATTGGAGATCCGCTTGTATCGCTGCGCGTTGGTGCGCAAGGCGAATGTGCGGTTGTTGTGGCGAAAACTGGAAGGTGGCGCGGCGCAAACCACCTGAGCCGAACATCGGGCAAATGTGGGAGGGGGCTTGCCCCCGATAGCGGTGTATCAGTGACAAATAAGTGCCTGACACACCGTCATCGGGAGCAAGCCACCTCCCACAGGGTTTTGTGGTGATTTGGCTGACTCTTAAGTCAATAAAACCGCCGCTTTGCGCCACTGGACAGATGGTCATTCCAGGGGCTGTTTATCTGCATTATTACGGTATACTGCGCGGCCTTCGGCCGGTCCAACCGGCCTTAATTCGTACACCAAGCCACGCCGGATTTCCCGCGTGGCTTGTTGTTTTTTGACGCGCCTGTGGGCGCCCAGAGAGAAGAGGCACGACGATGAGTGCATTGGTTGGCGTGATCATGGGCTCCAAGTCCGATTGGTCCACCCTTAGCCACACCGCCGATATGCTGGAAAAACTCGGCATTCCCTACGAAGTGAAAGTGGTCTCCGCCCACCGCACTCCGGATTTGCTGTTCCAGTATGCCGATGAAGCAGAATCCCGTGGCATCGAGGTGATCATCGCCGGTGCCGGTGGTGCAGCGCACCTGCCAGGCATGTGTGCGGCCAAGACCCACCTGCCGGTGCTCGGCGTGCCGGTGCAGTCGGCGATGCTCTCGGGCGTGGACTCGCTGTTGTCCATCGTGCAGATGCCGGCGGGCATTCCGGTGGCGACCCTGGCGATCGGCAAGGCCGGTGCGATTAACGCAGCCTTGCTGTCCGCCAGCATCCTGGGCGCCAAGCACCCGCAGTTCCACGCGGTGCTGAAAAAATTCCGTGCTGAACAGACAGACAGCGTGCTGGACAATCCAGACCCACGTATCGCCTGAGGTTGTTGACGATGAAAATCGGTGTAATCGGTGGCGGCCAACTGGGTCGCATGCTGGCCCTGGCCGGAACCCCGCTGGGAATGAACTTCGCTTTCCTGGACCCGGCGCCCGACGCCTGCGCGGCCGCGCTGGGTGAGCATCTGCGCGCTGACTACAGTGACCCGGACCACCTGCGCCAACTGGCCGACGAAGTCGACCTGGTCACCTTCGAGTTCGAAAGCGTCCCGGCCGAAACCGTTGCGTTCTTGTCGCAGTTCGTACCGGTGTACCCAAGCGCCGAAGCCTTGCGCATCGCCCGCGACCGCTGGTTCGAAAAGAGCATGTTCAAGGACCTGGGCATCCCGACCCCGACCTTCGCCGATATCCAGTCCCAGGCAGACCTGGATGCTGCAGTCGCCAGCATCGGCCTGCCGGCCGTGCTGAAAACCCGCACCTTGGGTTATGACGGCAAGGGCCAGAAAGTCCTGCGCACGGCTGCCGATGTGGTTGGCACCTTCGCCGAGCTGGGCAGCGTCGCCTGCCTGTTGGAAGGCTTCGTGCCGTTCACCGGCGAAGTCTCGCTGATCGCCGTGCGTGCCCGTGATGGCGAAACCCGCTTCTACCCGTTGGTGCACAACACCCACGACAGCGGCATCCTCAAGCTGTCCGTGGCCAGCACCGACCACCCGCTGCAGGCCTTGGCCGAAGACTATTCCAGCCGTGTGCTCAAGCAACTGGATTACGTCGGCGTGATGGCGTTCGAGTTCTTTGAAGTCGACGGTGGCCTCAAGGCCAACGAAATCGCCCCGCGCGTGCACAACTCCGGACATTGGACCACCGAAGGCGCCGAGTGCAGCCAGTTCGAAAACCACCTGCGGGCGGTGGCGGGCTTGCCATTGGGCTCCACGGCCAAGGTCGGCGAGAGCGCCATGCTCAATTTCATCGGTGTGGTACCGCCAGTGGAAAAAGTCATCGCCATCGACGACTGCCATCTGCATCACTACGGCAAGGCCTTCAAGGCCGGGCGCAAGGTCGGCCACGCCAACCTGCGTTGCAAGGACCGCGCGACCCTGCAAGCGCAGATCCTCAAGGTCGAGGCGCTGATCGCCGAGCAATAAGCCTGGACTCGGCGGGAACCATTCGGTGACCGCCATCCTCTGATTGCAGGATGCCAAAGCCTGACTAGGCTTTGGCATAGCTCAATTCAATCAGAGGGAAATGCCATGGGTATCATCGGAACCATCTTTATCGGCTTGATCGTCGGCCTGCTGGCGCGTTTCCTGAAGCCAGGCGACGACAGCATGGGCTGGATCATGACCATCCTGCTGGGTATCGCAGGTTCCTTGGTCGCCACCTACGGTGGGCAGGCCCTGGGCATCTACCAGGCAGGTCAAGGCGCAGGTTTCCTCGGTGCGCTGATCGGCGCCATCGTGCTGCTGGTGATCTACGGCCTGCTGCGAAAAAAATGATTTAGCGTCACGGCCCTCTGCGCTGCGCAGGCGCAGGGGGCTAGAATGCCGACACTGTTAACCTTGTCGAGCCTCTCCATGCGCCGTCTTCTGTTTACGCTCCTATTACTAGGCTCTGGCCTGGCCCACGCCGGCGAACTGCCGGAAACCGATTGGCTTGACCTGATGCCGCTGTCAGATCAAAAAGCCCTCGAAGCCATGCCCGAGATCGACCACAACTCCCCCGAAGCCCAAGGCACGTTCACCGACAAAGGTGGCCTGAAGCAGAGCAAAGGCTTGCCGGCGGTGATGTACTCCACCAAGACCGTGGCCGCCATGAATGGCAAGAACATCCGAATTGGCGGCTATCCAGTACCGTTGGAGACCGACGCCAAGGGTCGCAGCACCCTGTTTTTCCTGGTGCCGTACCCAGGCGCCTGCATCCACGTGCCGCCTCCGCCACCTAACCAGTTGGTGCTGGTGCGCTATCCCAAGGGGTTGAAGCTGGACGACATCTACACGCCGCTGTGGGTCACGGGCACGTTGAAGGTGGAGAAGGTGAATAACGACCTGGCGGATGCGGCGTATGCGCTGGATGCGGGGAAAGTGCGGGTGGTAAAGGAATCCGATCTTTAAAGGGCAACATATAACCAATGTGGGAGGGGGCTTGCCCCCGATAGCAGTGGATCAGTCAGCACATTTGCTACTGATAGACAGCGATCGGGGGCAAGCTCCCTCCCACATTTTGATCGGCGTTCCTACAGGGCGACAGCGGTGATGCTCACGCCCAAGGTGTGGCTTTCACCTGGGGCCAGGCTCACCACATCATCCAGCACATTCGCCGTCTCGATGCACAGCATGCCCTGCCAGCCATCGTCGGCCATGTCGTCGAACGCCTTGGCGCGTTCGGTCCAGGGGTTCCAGATCACGGTCGATTTAGAGCCCTCGGCAGTGAGCTGAATGCGGCGCTGCCAGTTTTTATCGACAATATTCAGCTGGGACGGCGTGTCGAGGTAGATGCGGTCGGTTTCGGCGGTGAAGTGCAGCAGACCGGATTGCGTCTTCTCGGTCCAACCGTCGGCGGTGTCGATATAGGCCCCACCGTCCAGCCCTTCGACCTGCACGTTACGTACATCGCTGACGGCGAAGTAAGTGTGCAGCGCCTGGCTGAGTGTCACTGTCTCGGTACCACGGTTATGGCTGGTCAGGCGGATATGCAGTTGGTCGTCCAGCAGCAGGCTCAGGGTCAGTTCGACTTGATGGGGCCAGCCGGGGAAACCGCCTGCGGGAACCGGTAGTTGCAGGTCCACCCGCAGCGCTTCGCCTTCGAGTGTAGTGTCGGCTAATTCCCACAGTGCTGTACGCACAAAGCCGTGAGCACCGGCCGGCTGATCGCTCTGGCGCATGGCCTTAACGCTCTGCGGGTTACGGTCAAACACGCCAAACCACGGCCAGCACACCGGTACGCCGGTACGAATGCCTTTGCCTTTCTTGAACATTGCCTCAGGGTTCGGCCAAATCAGCGGCTGCTCGCCCTCGCGCCCGTAACTGAATATATGTGCGCCCTGCTGGGCAATCATCAGCTCGGCGCCGTTGTGGCGGATGCGCCAGCAGTCCAGTTCGTCGATCTTTACGGTCTCAACGTGGGGCGTAGGCATAACAGACACTCTTAATGGCAGGCAATGGGGCAATTGACCGTCAAAAACCCGCGAGGTTTAACGCGCGCGTGAAGGCACGGAACGCGTGCGGCCGCTGCCATCGATAGCGACGAATACAAACACCGCCTCTGTCACCTTGCGCCATTCGCTGGACAGCGGGTCGTCGCTCCACACTTCGACCATCATCTGGATCGAGCTGCGGCCGATTTCCAGGGCCTGGGTATAGAAGGACAGCTGCGCACCGACCGCGACCGGTACCAGGAACGCCATGCGATCAATAGCCACGGTGGCCACGCGACCACCTGCCACCTTGCTGGCCATGGCGGTGCCGGCCAAGTCCATCTGGGCGACCAGCCAGCCGCCGAAGATATCGCCGAAACCGTTGGTTTCACGCGGTAGTGCGGTGATTTGCAGGGCGAGGTCGCCTTGCGGGATAGGATCTTCTTGTTCGAGTTCGATCATGCCGAGGGGCCTCTGACCCGTGACGCTTCATGGGTATTTCAAGTGGATAGCCGTCTTCGAAAAAAACGTTTCAGCACCAACATACACCGCGTGATGCGTTTCTCGTAAGGCGTACTAAAGGGAAACTCTGCCAAATCGGCTGGACGGCACCCAACGACGTTTTGGCACAGCAGCCCCTCAAGACTGCGGGTCTTGCGCTTGCAAGGGCCGAGTATATCGAGACCCTGGCGCCACGACGACCTCCCGGCGCTCATTTGGTCGGTAAATAGGCGCTGTATCGCGGCTTTTGCGCGCAACTGTTCTCCTGGCGCTGTGCTTTTACAAGCGATTTGCTATCTTGCCAGACCGCCGCAAGTCCCGGGCGTGCCGTCCTTATCAAGCTGACTACTATAAGAGAAGCCTTGCCATGTCCTCCGTGCCCGCAAGCAGTGCGCAACCGTCGCGCCCGCTGACCCGCAACGACTACAAAACCCTGTCGCTGTCTGCCTTGGGCGGGGCGCTGGAGTTTTATGATTTCATCATTTTCGTGTTTTTCGCCACCGTGGTCGGAAAACTCTTCTTCCCCGTCGACATGCCCGAATGGCTGCGCATGATGCAGACCTTTGGCATCTTCGCCGCCGGTTACCTAGCACGCCCGCTGGGCGGCATCATCATGGCGCACTTCGGTGACCTGCTGGGCCGCAAGAAGATGTTCACCCTGAGCATCTTCATGATGGCCGTGCCGACCCTGATCATGGGCCTGCTGCCAACCTACGCGCAGATCGGCCTGTGGGCGCCAGTCCTGTTGCTGCTGATGCGCATCATCCAGGGCGCGGCCATCGGTGGTGAAGTCCCGGGCGCCTGGGTGTTTGTTTCAGAGCACGTACCGCCACGCCACATCGGCTACGCCTGCGGCACGCTGACCAGCGGCCTGACTGCCGGGATCCTGCTGGGATCGCTGGTGGCCACTGCGATCAACACGCTTTATAGCCCGGAGCAGGTCTCGGATTACGCCTGGCGTATCCCGTTCCTGCTGGGTGGTGTGTTCGGCCTGCTGTCGGTGTACCTGCGCCGCTGGCTGCATGAAACCCCGATCTTCGCCGAGATGCAGCAGCGCAAGACCCTGGCCGCCGAGCTGCCATTGCGCGCCGTGCTGCGTGATCACCGCGGCGCCATCGTGTTGTCGATGCTGCTGACCTGGCTGCTGTCGGCCGGCGTCGTCGTGGTCATCCTGATGACCCCGACCGTGCTGCAGACGGTTTATCACTTCAGCCCGACCGTTGCGCTGCAGGCCAACAGCCTGGCCATCGTCACCTTGAGCCTGGGCTGCATCGCCTCCGGCGCATTGGCCGACCGCTTTGGTGCTGGCCGCGTACTGGTGGCCGGTTGCGCGCTGTTGCTCGCGACTTCTTGGACGCTTTACCACAGCCTCTTTGCACATCCTGACTGGTTGTTCCCGCTGTACACCTTGACCGGCTTGTTCGTGGGCACCATCGGTGTGGTGCCGTATGTAATGGTCAAGGCCTTCCCGCCGGTAGTGCGTTTCAGTGGCTTGTCGTTCTCCTACAACGTGGCCTACGCCGTGTTCGGCGGTCTGACGCCGTTGGCGGTGTCGCTGCTGATGAAGGAAAGCCCGATGGGCCCGGCCTACTACGTAGCTGCCCTGTGTGTGATGGGGATGGCAGTGGGCGGGTATCTGTGGAAGCGCGGACGCTGACACCAACCCGATCCCCTGTGGCGAGGGAGCTTGCTCCCGCTGGGTCGCGAAGCGGCCCTGGTCTTTGTTCAAAAGAATGGGACTGCTATGCAGTCCAGCGGGAGCAAGCTCCCTCGCCACAGTGACGGTGTTCATTCAATATTTTGCGCCTCATAAGCCTGCGCTTCTCAGTAGTGGCCTTTCATCTAATTGTCACATTGCGGACATAGAGTGTTCACACGGCCTCCCGATACTTGGCCCCGATCCAACTATCCCTATCTGCTAGGAGCAAGGCATGAAACTGAAACGTTTGATGGCGGCAATGACTTTTGTCGCTGCTGGCGTTGCGACCGCCAACGCGGTGGCCGCTGGTGTTGATCCGGCAATCCCGGCTTACGTTAAGACCACTGGTGTGTCGGGCAACTTGTCCAGCGTCGGTTCCGATACCCTGGCTAACCTGATGACCCTGTGGGCCGAGGGTTACAAAAAGGAATACCCGAACGTCAACATTCAGATTCAAGCTGCCGGCTCCGCTACCGCGCCACCTGCGCTGACTGAAGGCACCTCCAACCTGGGCCCGATGAGCCGCAAGATGAAGGACACCGAACTGGCGGCCTTCGAGCAGAAGTACGGCTACAAGCCAACCGCTATCCCGGTCGCCGTGGATGCCCTGGCGGTATTCGTGCACAAGGACAACCCGATCCAGCACCTGACCATGGAACAAGTCGACGCGATCTTCTCTTCGACTCGTCTGTGCGGCGCTAAAGCCGACGTGAAAACCTGGGGCGACCTGGGTGTGACCGGCGACCTGGCCAACAAGCCGGTGCAGTTGTTCGGTCGTAACTCGGTATCCGGCACCTACGGCTACTTCAAAGAAGAAGCCCTGTGCAAAGGCGACTACAAGCCAAACGTGAACGAACAACCAGGCTCGGCTTCGGTCGTGCAGTCGATCAGCTCCTCGCTGAACGGCATCGGTTACTCGGGCATCGGCTACAAGACCGCCAGCGTGAAGACCGTGGCCCTTGCCAAAAAAGGCAGCACTGACTTCATCGAAGACACCGAAGAAAACGCCCTGAACGGCAAATACCCGCTGTCGCGTTTCCTCTACGTGTACGTCAACAAAGCCCCGAACAAGCCGCTGGCCCCACTGGAAGCTGAGTTCGTGAAGCTTGTGCTGTCGAAGCAGGGCCAAGAAGTTGTGGTGAAAGACGGCTACATCCCACTGCCAGCCAAAGTCGCCGCCAAGGCGCTGGCTGACCTGGGCCTGAAAGAAGGCAACTGATTGCCTTTGCGGAGCCGGCCTGCCGGCTCCGCACCCGAATTTTCTAGTCCGCTGCCAGCCCTGCTTCGCGGCGGATTTGTTGCGTCACTGCACTGTCATCTTTCTGTCATACAGGATCGCTAGGGTGTGCGCATGAATGATCTGGCCAATTCCACCATGACGACGACTTCTCCCCCCAAGCGCATTGACTTCAATACGCCTGAGCTGCAACGCAAGCGCCGCATTCGCGCGCTCAAGGATCGCCTCACCCGTTGGTATGTGCTGGTCGGCGGCCTCGCCGTCCTCGGCGCCATCACTCTGATTTTCTTCTTCCTGGCCTATGTCGTCGCGCCGTTGTTCCAGGGCGCCTCGCTGACCAAGGAAGAGGCGCTGACGCCCGCCTGGATGCAGGACGCCGGCAAGCCGCTATTGATCTCGCTCGAAGAACAGAACCAAGTCGCCATGCGGGTTTCCGACAAGGGCCAGGCGTTGTTCTTTGATGTGACGACCGGTGCCGAACTCAAGCGTGTCGACCTGCCGCTCCCGGCTGGCGTGACTGTCGTCTCCATAGGTGAAGACCAGCCGGGCAGCCCGCTGGTGATCCTCGGCTTGTCCAACGGCCAGTCCCTGGTGTTCCGCCATACCTATAAGGTGTCCTACCCGGACGGCAAGAAAACCATCTCTCCGGCGATCGAATACCCCTACGGTGAAACACCGATCGTGCTGGATGACGCTGGCCGCCCGCTGGAGCACGTCGCCCTCAACGCCACTGACACCTCGCTGGTGATTGCAGGCTCGGCCGGTTCGTACCTGAACGTGCTGACCTTGAGCCGCGAAGAAAACATGATGACCGGCGAAGTCACCAGCGAGCAGAAGCGTGTCGAACTGCCGCAAATGACCGAGCCGGTGAAGGCGATCTTTATCGACCCGCGCCAGCAATGGCTGTATGTGATCAACGGCCGCGCCCTCGCCGATGTGTTCAGCCTGCGCGACAAGAGCCTCAACGGTCGCTACAAACTGCTGGAAGACGGTAACGCCGAAGTCACCGCCAGTACGCAATTGGTGGGTGGTATCTCGTTGATCATTGGTAACTCCAAAGGCGGCCTGGCCCAGTGGTTCATGGCCCGTGATCCGGATGGCGAGCAGCGCTTCAAACAGATCCGTACTTTCCAGATGGGCACTACGCCCATCATTGAAATCTCTGCCGAAGAGCGCCGCAAAGGCTTCACCGCCCTCGACGCTTCCGGCAAGTTCGGCGTATTCCACAGCACCGCCCACCGCACCCTGCTGGTGGACCCGGTGGTCGACGGCCAGGGCGTGTACGGCATGTCGCCGCGGGCCAACCGTGTGATTGTGGAAGCCGGCGGCAAGCTGCAACCGTTGCTGCTCGACAACCCGCACCCGGAAGTGTCCTGGAGCGCGCTGTGGAGCAAGGTCTGGTACGAAAACTACGACGAGCCCAAGTACGTCTGGCAATCGACCGCCGCCAACACCGACTTCGAACCCAAGATGAGCCTGGCCCCGCTGACCTTCGGCACCCTGAAGGCCGCGTTCTACGCCATGCTGCTGGCTGCGCCACTGGCCGTTGCCGCCGCGATCTACACCGCCTACTTCATGGCCCCGAGCCTGCGCCGCAAGGTCAAGCCGGTGATCGAATTGATGGAAGCGATGCCGACGGTCATCCTCGGCTTCTTCGCCGGGCTGTTCCTGGCGCCGTATGTCGAGGGGCATCTACCGGGCATTTTCAGCCTGCTGATGCTGTTGCCGATTGGCATTCTGGTGGCCGGCTTTGTGTTCAGCCGTTTGCCTGAGTCGATCCGCTTGCGGGTGCCGGATGGCTGGGAAAGCGCGATCCTGATCCCGGTGATCCTGTTCGTGGGTTGGCTCTCGCTGTACATGAGCCCGTACCTGGAAACCTGGTTCTTCGGCGGCGACATGCGCATGTGGATCTCCCACGACCTCGGCATCACCTACGACCAGCGCAATGCTCTGGTGGTCGGTTTGGCCATGGGTTTTGCGGTGATCCCGAACATCTACTCCATCGCCGAAGACGCCGTGTTCAGCGTGCCGCGTGGCCTGACCCTGGGCTCCCTGGCCCTCGGCGCCACGCCGTGGCAGACCATGACCCGCGTGGTCATCCTCACCGCCAGCCCGGGGATTTTCTCGGCGCTGATGATCGGCATGGGGCGCGCCGTCGGCGAGACCATGATCGTGTTGATGGCCACCGGTAACACCCCGGTGATGGAGATGAACCTGTTCGAGGGCCTGCGCACGCTGGCGGCGAACGTCGCGGTGGAAATGCCGGAATCGGAAGTCGGTGGCAGCCACTATCGTGTGCTGTTCCTTTCGGCGCTGGTGCTGCTGCTGTTCACCTTCATCATGAACACCCTCGCCGAGCTGATCCGTCAGCGTCTGCGCAAGAAATACTCGTCGCTTTAAGAAAGGTAGAAGTCTGTGAAACAGAACTCCCTGAATGGATGGTTCAAGAGCGGCGCCCCCGGCGTCTGGATCAGCGGTGGCGCGGTGTCCATCGCGGTCATCATGACCATTGGTTTGCTGGCCGTGATTGCGGTACGTGGCCTGGGCCACTTCTGGCCGGCCGACCTGATCCAGGCCAACTACAACGTACCGGGCCAGGAAAACCATATCGTCATCGGCGAAGTGGTGCAGAAAGAAGAAGTGCCGCGCGAGCGCCTGAAAAGCGCTGGCCTGCCGGTGCCGGACCAAGGCCCGGAGTTCATGACCCGCGAGCTGATCAAGGTCGGTAACCGCGACCTGAACGGCAACGACTTCACCTGGATCGTCGGCGAGTGGCTCAAGGACCAGACCACGCCTGCGAACCTGATGACCATCGAGCGGCGTGAGTGGGGTAATTTCTACGGCACCCTGGTCAATGTGAAGCAGGACGGCAAGGTGATCGCCGAAGGCGAGGCCGCGTGGCCGGAACTGCAGGCCCGTGTCGACCGTGTGAACAAGCTGGCCGCCCAGCTCAAGACCCTGGAAAAATCCGACATCGGCGCGATCAACGCCGGCCTGGAGCGTATCCGCCTGCATGGCCGCAAACTGGAACTGGAAGGCAAGCTCGACGCCGCCGCCCAGGCCGACATGGACGCTGACCGCGCCGAATTGAATGCCCGTTACCAGGACATCGAAGCGCGCCTGGCCGACCTGCACGCCCAGTTCAACCGTGATGCTTTGACCGCTCGCGATGGCAACGGCAAGGAAATTGAAATCGGCATCGGCAAAGTGGTGCACGCCTACCAGTCTAACGCCATGGGCACGATGACCAAGATCGGTTTCTACGTCAGCAAGGTCTGGGAATTCCTCAGCGACGACCCACGCGAAGCCAACACTGAAGGCGGGATCTTCCCGGCCATCTTTGGCACCGTGATGATGACCCTGATCATGGCGATGATCGTGACCCCGTTCGGCGTGCTGGCAGCGGTTTACCTGCGTGAATACGCCAAGCAGAACACCCTGACACGCATCATCCGTATCGCCGTGAACAACCTGGCCGGCGTACCGGCTATCGTCTACGGCGTGTTCGGCCTGGGGTTCTTCGTGTATGTATTGGGTGGCTCGGTTGACCGCCTGTTCTTCGCCGAGGCCCTGCCGGCCCCGACCTTCGGTACCCCGGGCCTGCTGTGGGCCTCGCTGACCCTGGCACTGCTGGCGGTGCCGGTGGTGATCGTGGCCACCGAAGAAGGCCTGGCGCGGATTCCCCGCACCGTGCGTGAAGGTTCCCTGGCACTCGGCGCGACCAAGGCGGAAACGCTGTGGAAGATCGTGCTGCCGATGGCCAGCCCGGCGATGATGACCGGCATGATCCTCGCCGTGGCCCGCGCCGCCGGTGAAGTGGCGCCGCTGATGTTGGTGGGTGTGGTGAAACTGGCGCCGTCGCTGCCGCTGGACGGTAACTACCCGTACCTGCACCTGGACCAGAAGATCATGCACCTGGGCTTCCATATTTATGACGTCGGCTTCCAGAGCCCCAACGTCGAAGCCGCACGGCCGCTGGTGTACGCCACTGCCTTGCTGCTGGTGCTGGTGATCGCCACGCTCAACTTGTCGGCGGTGTGGATCCGTAACCACCTGCGCGAAAAATACAAAGCGCTAGACAGCTAAAGCTTTTCAATGTGGGAGGGGGCTTGCCCCTCCCACACACAAAATTGGTAGCACAGGGAGCCTCCCATGCAACATGACACCCATTCCCACGGCATCAACATGTCTGCCCTGGGTCGCGACAAGCAGAGCCTGAGCCTGGCGCAGGAAACCGTGGCCATCGAAGTGCCGGGCCTGAGTCTGTACTACGGTGAAAAGCAGGCGCTGTTCGACGTCAGCATGAACATCCCCAAGCAGCGCGTGACCGCCTTTATCGGCCCGTCGGGCTGCGGCAAGTCCACGCTGCTGCGCACCTTTAACCGCATGAACGACCTGGTGGACGGTTGCCGCGTCGACGGTGCCATCAACCTCTACGGCACCAACATCTACCGCAAGGGCGAAGACGTGGCTGAGCTGCGTCGCCGGGTGGGCATGGTGTTCCAGAAGCCCAACCCGTTCCCCAAGACCATCTACGAAAACGTGGTCTATGGCTTGCGTATCCAGGGCATCAACAAAAAACGCATCCTCGACGAAGCGGTGGAGTGGGCCCTCAAGGGCGCGGCCCTGTGGGACGAGGTCAAGGACCGCCTGCACGAATCGGCGCTCGGCCTGTCCGGCGGCCAGCAGCAGCGTCTGGTGATCGCCCGTACCATCGCGGTGGAACCGGAAGTGCTGTTGCTCGATGAGCCCTGTTCGGCCCTCGACCCGATCTCGACGCTGAAAGTCGAAGAGTTGATCTACGAGCTCAAGTCCAAGTTCACCATCGTCATCGTGACCCACAACATGCAACAGGCGGCGCGGGTTTCCGACTACACCGCGTTCATGTACATGGGCAAGCTGGTGGAATTCGGCGACACCGATACCCTGTTCACCAATCCGGCGAAGAAGCAGACCGAAGACTACATCACCGGTCGCTACGGCTAGGAAGCTGTGGTTCTGATTGCACTGACGCTGCGGTTCTCCGCACCTTACCGGACGCTCCAAGGACGCCAACATGATTAGCAAAGAAGGCCTTACCCACCACATCTCCGCGCAGTTCAACGCCGAGCTCGAGGAAGTGCGCAGCCACCTCCTGGCGATGGGCGGGCTGGTGGAGAAGCAAGTCAACGACGCTGTGACTGCGCTGATCGAGGCCGACTCGGGCCTGGCCCAGCAAGTGCGCGAGATCGACGACCAGATCAACCAGATGGAACGCAACATCGACGAAGAATGCCTGCGCATTCTTGCGCGTCGCCAGCCGGCGGCGTCCGACCTGCGGTTGATCATCAGCATCTCCAAGTCGGTGATTGACCTGGAGCGCATCGGCGACGAAGCCACCAAGATCGCCCGCCGTGCCATTCAGCTGTGCGAAGAAGGCGAAGCGCCGCGCGGTTACGTGGAAGTGCGCCATATCGGCGATCAGGTGCGCAACATGGTGCGCGATGCCCTCGATGCATTCGCGCGTTTTGACGCCGAACTGGCGTTGTCGGTGGCCCAGTACGACAAGGTCATCGACCGTGAATACAAGACCGCCCTGCGTGAGCTGGCGACCTACATGATGGAAGACCCGCGCTCTATCTCGCGGGTTTTGAGCATCATCTGGGTGCTGCGCTCCCTGGAGCGGATCGGCGACCACGCGCGTAATATCTCGGAACTGGTGATCTACCTGGTGCGCGGCACCGACGTACGGCACATGGGCCTCAAGCGCATGAAGGCTGAAGTTGAAGGTTCGGTTGATCAAATCCCTAATGTTCCGGGCGAATCTGACGATAAGTAAGTTGCCCGAGAAATTAACGCCCGGCCTCTGGCCGGGCGTTTTCGTTTGTGGCGCCTGACTTTTTCAGGTCGGGTAAAAGAAAGTCCGAACGTGACTGCAGAGTTTTTGGCAAAATGCCATCAGTCAGGCGTTTTGCGTGCCGAAGTTTTTATAGGATGAAGGGTCGATGAGTAAAGTCAGTGTATTGGTGGTGGATGACGCCTCGTTTATCCGCGACCTGGTGAAGAAGTGCCTGCGCAACTACTTCCCTGGGATCAAGCTTGAAGACGCGGTGAACGGCAAAAAGGCCCAGGCCATCCTGATGCGCGAGACCTTCGACCTGGTGCTGTGCGACTGGGAAATGCCGGAGATGTCCGGGCTTGAGCTGTTGACCTGGTGCCGCGAGCAACCTCACCTCAAAGCCATGCCGTTCGTGATGGTGACCAGCCGTGGCGACAAGGAAAACGTGGTCCAGGCCATCCAGGCCGGGGTTTCCGGCTACGTCAGCAAACCGTTCACCAACGAGCAGTTGCTGAACAAGGTCAAGCAGGCCCTGCACAAGATCGGCCGCCTCGACGCCCTGGTCGCCAGCGCACCGACCAAAATGAATTCGGCCTTTGGCAACGATTCCCTCAGCGCCCTGACTGGCGGCAAGCCCGAAGTGGCACGTGCAGCGCCGGTTGCGGCAGCCGCGCCTGCGCTCAACAAAGGCTTGCTCAACAGCCCGCCGGTGCAAGCGGCGGCGACGGCGGCGCCGGCAGGAGGGCGTGGCCAGGGCCAATTGCGCCTGTCCAGTGGTACCCAGCAATGCGTGATCAAGGCGCTGAGCATCAAGGAAGCGCTGCTGGTGGTGCGTCGCGGCGAAGTCCTGCCTCAGGTACTGGAAAGCGCCGTGCTCGACCTGGAACAAGGCGATAACGCCGAAGTGGCCCGTCTCAACGGCTACCTGCACGCCATCGTTGCCTTCGAACCCAAGCCTGACAGCGATTGGCTGCAACTGACCTTCCGGTTTATCGACCAGGATGCGCAGAAGCTCGATTACATCTCCCGCCTGATCGCGCGGGGTACGGCGCAGAAGCATTTTGTGCCGGGTGCCTGATTGGTAGTGAGCGGGCTTGCCCCGCGCGGGGCAAGCCCGCTCACGACAGACTGTAACGATTGCTTGCTAATCTCCCGTCCGGTCATATCGGCAGGTTTACGCCATGCTCATGCGCTTATTGCTGTGTTGCGGGCTGGCAACGGTCGCCACTTCGACCCAGGCCATGACCCTCTACAAATCCACCGATGCCAATGGCGTGGTGTTTTTCAGCGACCGGCAAACCCCTGGCGCCCAGGCGTTCGTGATCCAAGAGCGCAATGTCGAACGGCCGATACTCGATAGGCCGAAATCCCGTTACGTACCCCAGGCCTACCGCTACCCCTTGCCCTGGCGCGGCGGCCCGTTCCGCATGACACAGGGCCCCAACGGCACCTTCAGCCATACCGACGCCAAAAGCCGCTACGCCATGGACATCGCCATGCCCGAAGGCACGCCGATCATCGCCGCACGCAGCGGCATGGTGGTGAAAACCGAAAACGAGCAAGCCGGGCGGGGCAACGATGCGTCAGGGAATTTTGTGCGGGTGCGTCACGATGACGGTACCGAGGGCGTGTACCTGCACCTCAAGCAAGGCTCGGTCAGTGTCAGGGTTGGGCAGCGTGTCGCGGTAGGAAGCCCGCTGGCGTTGTCGGGCAATACCGGCAACAGCAGCGGGCCGCATCTGCATTTTGTGGTGCAGCGCGCCACTGAGGCGGGATTGGTGTCGATCCCGTACGAGTTCAACCAACCCGTCGGTGCATTGCCCAATTTTGCATTGGGCAATTGACGGTCAATCCAGCAGCAGGACCTTGGCCAATACGATCTTCGGCCCTTTCATCTTTTTGATGATGATCCGCAAACCTTCAACCTCCAGCACCTCTTCCTCTTCCGGCACGCGCTTGAGGGTGTCGTAGATCAGGCCGGCCAGGGTTTCGGCTTCGATGTGGTCCAGGTCCACTCCCAGCAGGCGTTCGACCTTGAACAGCGGGGTGTCGCCACGCACCAGCAGCTTGCCCGGCTGGTAGGCCAGGATGCCGCGCTCGGCCTTGCGGTGTTCGTCCTGGATATCGCCCACCAGGACTTCCAACACGTCTTCCATGGTGAGGTAGCCGATGATCTTGCCGTCGGCTTCTTCCACCAAGGCGAAATGCGCGCCGCCTTTGCGGAACTGCTCCAGCAATTGCGACAACGGCATGTGCCGCGACACACGCTCAAGCGGGCGAGTCAGCTCGGCCAAGTTGAACGACTCAGGAATATGGTCCAGGGCCGCCAGTTCCAGCAGCAGGTCCTTGATGTGCAAAAGGCCCACGAACTCGTTGCGTACTGCGTCATACACCGGGTAACGGCTGAATTTATGGCGACGGAACAGCGCGAGGATTTCCTTGAGCGGGGCGTTGAAGTCCAGGGTGACCAGGTCTTCCCGGGAGTTGGCCCAGTCCACCACTTCCAGCTCGCCCATTTCCACGGCGGAGGCGAGTACGCGCATGCCTTGGTCGCTCGGGTCCTGGCCCCGGCTGGAGTGCAGGATCAGCTTGAGTTCTTCGCGGCTGTAATGGTGTTCGTGGTGCGGGCCAGGCTCGCCTTGGCCGGCGATGCGCAGGATGGCGTTGGCGCTGGCGTTGAGCAGGTAGATCGCCGGGTACATGGCCCAGTAGAACAGGTACAGCGGCACCGCCGTCCACAGCGACAGCAGTTCGGGCTTGCGAATGGCCCAGGACTTGGGCGCCAGTTCACCGACCACGATGTGCAGGTAGGAAATCACGAAGAACGCGGCGAAGAACGACACGCCCTTGATCACTTCCGGCGACTCGACACCCGCGGCGCCCAGCAGCGGCTCGAGGATGTGCGCAAACGCCGGCTCACCGACCCAGCCCAGGCCCAGGGAGGCGAGGGTGATACCCAGCTGGCAGGCCGACAGGTAAGCGTCGAGCTGGCTGTGCACGGTGCGCAGGATCTGCCCGCGCCAGCCGTTGGTATGGGCGATGGCCTCGACCCGCGTGGAGCGCAGTTTGACCATGGCAAATTCCGCCGCAACGAAGAAACCGTTGAGCAGTACCAGGACCAGTGCAAAAAGAATCATGCCGAAGTCGGCGAAGAGTGTAGCGAGGGTGATGCCAGGGGAAGGGTCCATGATGGGGTTTTGCAGGTTCCGTGTGTTCAATAAGAGGTGACGAAAGGGCCTTAAAGACAGGCGCAAGTCGGCCAATGTAGCGGCTGACGGGGCGCTTGCCTAGTGCCCACTGCCGGGTGGGGCCTGGAATGCCTACTTCAAAACCATACAAATCCAATGTGGGAGGGGGCAGGCCCCCTCCCACATTAGATTTGTATCGACGTCGGGTTATTCATCATTTCCGATCACCCGCGAACGCGTCATCTGCCCCGGAGGAAAATGGCAGGTGAACGTACTGCCATGCCCCAGCACACTGCTGATTTCCAAGCGTGCACGGTGGCGCAGCAGCACATGCTTGACGATCGCCAGGCCAAGCCCGGTGCCGCCGGTGTTGGAATTGCGGCTGGAGTCGACGCGATAGAACCGCTCGGTCAGGCGCGGCAGGTGCTTGGCGTCGATGCCGATGCCGGAGTCTTGCACGCTCAAGTGTGCGCCCTGTTCATCGGCCCACCAGCGGATGCGGATATTGCCCTTGTCCTGGGTGTACTTGACCGCGTTGAACACCAGGTTGGAAAACGCGCTGCGCAACTCACCTTCGCTGCCTTTGAGCAGGACGGTCGGGTCGGCTTCCAGGGTGATCTGCTGCCCACGTTGGCCGGAGAGGGCCTGGGCGTCGTTCTTGATGGTCTGCAACAGGCTCTGCACCGCCACCGGGTGGTTATCCGACGGGTAGTCGGTGGCCTCCAGCTTGGCCAGCAACAGCAGGTCGTTGAGCAGTGTCTGCATGCGTGAGCCTTGCTGCTGCATTTGCTGCAGGGCGCGGCTCCAGCGCGGGTTGATCTCGTCGACGTTGTCCAGCAGCGTCTCCAGGTAACCGCAGATCACCGTCAATGGCGTACGCAGCTCGTGGGAAACGTTGGCGACGAAGTCCTTGCGCATCTGTTCCAGCTGGTGAATGCGGGTGACGTCGCGTACCAGCATCAGGTGTTCATTGTTTCCGTAGCGCGTCAGGTACAGCTGGATGCGTACGCGGTCATTGGTGGGCGAGGGGATTTCCAGGGCCTCTTCGTAGTTCTCCTGTTCGAAGTACTCCTTGAAGCGTGGGTGGCGCACCAGGTTGGTCACCGGCTGGCCGCTGTCCTGGGGCGTCTTGAGGCCCAGCAGGGTCTCGGCGGCGCGGTTCCACCATTCCAGGTTGCCGTCGCTGTCGAGCATGATCACCGCGTCCTTGAGCGCGGCGGTCGACTCCTGCACCCGGTCGATCACCGCTTGCAGGCGCCCGCGCACCCGTTGGTCGCGGCGTTGCAGGTGGTAGATGCTGTCGAACACCTCGCCCCACAGGCCGTAGCCGTCGGGAGGTGCTTCGTCGGGTTTGTGCTGGCGCAGCCATTCATGCAGGCGCAGCAATTGCTTGAGGGTCCAGCCCAGGTACACGGCGATACCGACGGCCAGGCTCCAGCCGTAGTAACCACTGACCAAGCCGACCAACAAGCAGCCGGTGATCAGCAAAAGCATGTGGCGGATCAGGGTGCCATGCCAGTTTTGATTCACTTGAACATGCGTCCTTGTCAGCGTTTAAGTCAGGCTCTCAGCCTTTGGTGGAGAAGCGGTAGCCAGTGCCGCGCACGGTTTGTACCAGATTCTCGTAGGCATCGCCCAAGGCTTTGCGCAGACGGCGGATATGCACGTCGACAGTACGTTCTTCCACATACACGTTGCCGCCCCACACCTGGTCCAGCAATTGGCCGCGGGTATAGGCGCGCTCTTGGTGGGTCATGAAGAATTGCAGCAGGCGGTATTCGGTCGGGCCCATCTCGGCCGGCTTGCCATCGATGGTCACGCGGTGGCTGATCGGGTCCAGCAGCAGGCCGCCGACTTCGATGGGGGCTTCGCCATCGGTCGGCCCGGCACGGCGCAGTACGGCCTTCAGACGCGCAACCAGCTCCCGTGGGGAAAACGGCTTGGTGATGTAGTCATCCGCGCCGACTTCCAGGCCCTGGATCTTGTTGTCCTCTTCGCCCTTGGCGGTGAGCATGATGATCGGGATGTCCCCCGTCAGCTCGTCCCGCTTGAGACGGCGGGCCAGCTCGATGCCGGAGGTGCCGGGCAGCATCCAGTCCAGCAGGATCAGGTCCGGCTTGCGGTCGACGATAATGGCATGGGCCTGCTGGGAGTTCTCCGCCTCCAGGCAGTCATAGCCGGCCATTTCCAACGCAACGGCGATCATCTCGCGGATGGGCGCTTCGTCGTCAACAATCAGAATGCTCCTGCCAACCATGCTCAAAAATCCTCTTGTCATTTAACTGTCTTGCGCCGCATTAGATAACGGAATTATTGCAGTCGTGTGACAGTAATTTAGTCGCTCGGGCAATTTGCGCCTCTCTGGGCTACGCTTTGGGTCCGAATCCTGACAACCACAAAAGGAAGGTTCCGATGACGTACAGCACAATTTCCTGGAAAGCCCTGCTGGTAACGGCGGCGTTGACGCTGCCGACCCTGGCGTTCGCGGCAGAGCCGGCGATGACTCAAGACGGGATGCTGGTCGACCACAAGGGCATGACCCTTTATACCTTCGATAAGGATGCCGACGGCAAGTCAGTGTGCAAGGACCAGTGCGCGACCAACTGGCCGCCGTTGAAGGCGGAGTCCACCGACAAGTCGATGGGCAAATGGACGGTTATCACCCGCGACGACCAGACCAGCCAGTGGGCCTATGGCGGCAAGCCGGTCTACACCTACAAGGATGATAAAAAGGCCGGTGACAAGTCCGGTGATGGCAAGGGTGGCGCTTGGCATGTGATCAAGCCTTGAGCCTGCGGCGCCGCTGAGACCTTTGCCAGCAAGCCCGCTCCCACATTTGAATGCATTCCAAATGTGGGAGGGGGCTTGCCCCGGTACAAACCGGGGACATCGTTTACATTTCTAACCGGGGACATGGTTTACAGGTTAATACGCATGATCAGGAGGTAACTGATCATGCCCTGGAACCAAGAGTCCCCCA
>Ga0207650_10000090_pt1 | contig 118973 bp, 131 predicted proteins | sample KBSS63metaG_FD_184325 | JGI IMG/M metagenome (GOLD analysis project Ga0207650, IMG submission 184325) | Switchgrass rhizosphere microbial communities from Kellogg Biological Station, Michigan, USA - KBS S6-3 metaG (SPAdes) (version 2) | ecosystem: Host-associated > Plants > Roots >...
GTGACCGCGGGCTGCGCTGGCTTTGCCGGAGCCTTCTTTTTCTTCGGCGCGGTCTGTGCCACCAGCGATGTTGCTAATAGCGAGACTAAGCACCACGATAGAACCGACCTCATCTTCTCTCCTTTTTTGCCTCGTTCAGGCGCAGAGGCGCTAAACATACACTGCAAATTGGAACTGCTGCTACTTCACTTCTTTGATTGCGGCTTTCACCTTTTGCGCCACTGACTCTGGAAGGGGTGCATAGGTCAGTTCTTGCGTCATTTTTTGACCGTCGTCGACCATCCAGGTTAGGAAGTCGGCAAGAATTTTTCCCTTGTTGTCCTTGGATTGAGCAGGAATAAGCAGCCAAGTAAAGCTTGAGATCGGATACGCGTCCTTGCCAGGAGCGTTCGTAATCGAAACCCGAAAATCGGCCGGCATTGTTTTGACGGAAGCAGCGGCTGCCGTCGTGCTCTCGAGAGAGGCTTTTACGTATGCACCTGCAGCGTTTTTTACGACCCCATAAGGAATCTTGTTTTGGACCGCATAGATGAGCTCGACATATCCGATGGACCCTGGCAGCTGGCGAATCATCCCGGCCACGCCTTCGTTGCCTTTGTTGCCAAGGCCCAGAGGCCATTTAACCGATGTTCCCTTCCCTACTGAACTTTGCCACTCAGAGCTGACCTTGGAGAGATAGTCGGTAAAGATGAATGTGGTGCCGCTACCGTCTGAGCGATGAACGACGACGATCGGCTGGTTGGGAAGATTGAGGCTCGCATTGTCCTTAGTCAGGGCTGGATCGTTCCAAGACGTGATCTTGCCGAGAAATATTCCGGCGAGCGCTTGGGGTGTGAACTTTATCTCTCCACTGACGCCGGGGACGTTGTAGGCGGGAACGACAGACCCGAGTACGGTTGGGATGTGGAGAATCTTCACTTTCGATTGTGACAGCTGCTCATCGGTCATTGGCCCGTCGCTAGCACCGAAATCAACTGTGTTGGCGAGAACCTGGCGAATACCGCCGCCACTGCCAATCGACTGGTAATTAATCTGAATATCGGAATGCAGCTTGTGGTATTCGCTAAACCATTTCGAGTACATCGGGTATGGGAACGTGGCGCCAGCCCCGTTCAGCGTGGTCTGCCCGAACGCGGGTATGACCAGCAGAGCGACACACAACATCAAACGTATGCGACGTATCACTCGATCAGTCCTCCTAAATTTACGAATTTGTACCTCGGTTGTATCGGCGGACTGTTACAGGATGGTTACAAACGAGTGAATTTCTGATGAATGGAAATTGCTGGCGCGAAGATGGCGCTGCAAGTTAGCTGAGCGAAGAAAAATACTGAAGCAAGTTACCGCGAGGAATCGATACGTGCGATTTCACGAGCAAACAAGGGGTTGTTTGGAAACTCTTGCTGCAATGATGCAAGCAACGCGCGCGCTTCCGGTCGCTTATGTTCGCGCACGAAGGCGATGGCAAGCAGTATGCGCGCAAACGGTGCGAGGTATCTTCCTTTTTGTGCGGTGATTTGAAGATCCGCGATTCCGGCCTCTTTGTCTCCAGACACGCCGCCCATCCTTAACACCCACCGAACAGGCGCGGACATTGAACCGATCAGATACCTACTTATTCCAATTGCCAGACGCGCGTCGTAACATGTTGGGTCGACGACTAAAAGTTTTTCGGCCCAACCGGTCGCCTCCTTCGTGTACCTGAGAGAAGCAAAATTACGTTTTTCCACCAAGGCCGCATAGTCGGCCCGAAGTCCTGCTGCCATCGTCAGCGCGAGAAGTGCATCCCGATCTTGGGGGTCGTGCGTCAATCGCGTTTGGGCGAGCCCGTCGGATTGAGTCAGAATTTCATCAAAGCGCTTTCGAACAGACGGGTCTGGGGCAAGTTTCTTGCGCGCATCAAAGGCTTCGTCGCTTTCGTAAAACTGAGTTTCGAGAACTCCAAGGCGGTGAAACTCTGCAAACAACAATCCTGCGGCCTGACTGGCCGGACCCATGGGATTCGCGGGGTGTTGTTGCTGCCATGCGTTAAACTCCTGCTCGGCTCCTGCAAAATCGAGATCGTAGAGGTGGCGGTATCCTCGATCCAGCGAGAGTGATGCGGACACGTCGCTCGCTGCCGAACGAATCGGAGCTAAGAAGAGTACGCCGGCGAGACACAGTCTTAAAAACATGCTTATGAGATGCTCACGTCGCCATGAAGGGCGAGTGTTGACAAACTTTTGACAAAATGTGAGATGGTCAACAAACCATCCTTGAAATTGCAACAAGATACCATGCTACAGGGGCGATTCCTCCTGTTGTTTCTAACAGTTCGAAAGGATCATCTGATTGAGCAATCCGACGGTGCGCAATGCTCCGGGCTGGCCCGGGATTCAACCCCGGTGGACGTCGAGCGCTAAGACCGGAATTGGAACTGCCCTGAATTTACATAGTCGGGTTTGGTTCACGCTGAGCCACGGCATTTTAAACGAGATCTACTATCCTCGAGTGGATCAGGCCTGCACTCGGGACCAAGGGTTCCTCGTCACGGACGGCAACAGTTTCTTTTCCGAGGAAAAGCGCAATTGCATTTTCGAGAACGTGCCGCTCGAGCCCGGCATTCCGGTCTATGAATTGAGAAATGTGTCCTCTGATGGGCGCTACCGCATCGAGAAGGAAGTCCTCACAGACCCTTATAGAAACGTGGTAATCCAGAAGGTTCGATTTGTCCCACTGAAGGGTACGCTTGCCGACTACCATCTCTATGCCTTATTGGCTCCTCACCTCGGCAATTTCGGCAATGGCAATAATGGGTGGGTGGGTGACTACAAGGGATTTCCGATGCTGTATGCGCAAAGGGGGGCGCTATCTCTGGCTTTCGGCTGTTCGACCCCATGGAAGAAGACGTCAGTAGGTTTTGTCGGAGTATCCGACGGATGGCAAGACATATCGAGCCACTACGAGATGTTGTGGGAGTACACGCAAGCCGAAAATGGCAACATCGCACTGACCGGAGAAATCGATTTACAAGCGTGCGGCGGAGAGTTCGTCACCGCAATCGGCCTCGGAGCCATTTGGTCGGCGGCAGGACAGGAAGCACGTTCTACCCTTCTTGGAAACTACGAAGGCCTTCGTGAACAATATGTGCGTCATTGGCACCACTGGCACAGCGAACTGGACGCGCTCGATGCAATCCCAACCCAGCATGATCTGTTTCGGACAAGCATGGCCGTCATGCGCTCTCACGAATCAAAAGATTTCTTAGGTGGCATTATTGCCAGCCTTTCGATTCCGTGGGGCTTTAACAAAGGCGACGAAGACCTTGGCGGCTACCATCTCATCTGGCCCCGCGACCTTGTGGAGACTGCAGGGGGCCTATTGGCGGGCGGAGCCGTCAGTGACGCGATTCGGGTGTTGCACTACTTGCATGTCACTCAGGAAGAAGACGGACACTGGGCACAAAATCTTTGGCTCGACGGTCGTCCCTATTGGAATGGGTTGCAGATGGACGAGACGGCCCTTCCAGTTTTATTGCTCGACCTACTTCGACGCGAATCGCTAACTGCGCTAAGATCACTTCCCTTCTGGTGGCCGATGATTCATAAGGCGGCCAGCTTTATCGTACGTAACGGGCCCGTCACGCAACAGGATCGCTGGGAAGAAGATGGCGGTTACTCTCCATTCACTCTCGCCGTTGAGATTGCTGCCCTACTTGCGGCGGCCGATATAGCCGACCTCGTAGGCGAACATACCATCGGACAATATTTACGAGAGACAGCGGACACCTGGAACGACAACATAGAACGTTGGATTTATGCTACTGGGACGGACTTGGCCCATCGCGCAGGGGTTGAAGGATACTATGTGCGCATCTCACCACCTGACGGTGACGGTGCCGCCTCGCCGATTGAGGGTTTTGTACCTATCAAGAACCGTCCTCCCGGTCAGAATGAGGCGTTGGCAACCCAGATCGTAAGTCCGGATGCTCTGGCGCTTGTGCGATTTGGACTGCGTGCACCCAACGATCCGCGCATCCTGAATACGGTGAAAGTGCTGGATGATGTTCTCCGAGTGCAGCTACCGCAAGGCCCAAGCTGGTACCGCTATAACGGCGATGGCTATGGCGAACATGAAGATGGTTCACCATTTGACGGAACCGGAATAGGCCGTGCATGGCCGCTTCTAACAGGAGAGCGCGCTCACTACGAGTTGGCCGCGGGTCGCGTTGACTCTGCAAGAGCGTTGCTGACAGTCATAGAGAATTCGACAGGAGGCGCACGCTTAATTCCGGAGCAGGTGTGGGACCAAGCGGATATAGCGCTTCTGGAATTGTGGAAAGGTAAGCCCACCGGGTCGGCTTGCCCGCTGGTGTGGGCGCATGCGGAATATGTAAAGCTGCGTCGATCACTACGTGATGGGAAGGTCTTCGATCAACCCCCGCAAACGGTACAGAGGTATCAAATTGACAAGCAACGGGCCGCGTATTTCCCTTGGCGGTTCAACAACAAACCACGAAACATGCCCTGCGGAAAAGGCCTGCGCGTAGTGACGACCGCTCCGACACGACTGCATTGGAGTTTCGACAATTGGACAACCGCGCAAGACTCCGTGAGTCGAGACACAGGGGTTGGCATACAAGTAGTCGACCTGCCGACGGAGATGCTTGCCGTCGGCAGGCAAATCACATTTACGTTTTATTGGCCGGAAGCGCAGAAATGGGAAGGCCGTGACTTCACCGTTGAAGTCGCGTAGAGAATTGTCTGCGAACTTTCAATGGCTCATTGGTGCTGGAGCATCCGCGGGTTCAGCAAAGGTTTCCTTTCCCCAACGCGTAGAGAGATCGCGGTAGAGCGCAAGGCCACATGCGCCGGCGAGCGCAAGTAACACTAACCCCTTCCATGCAGGACCGATCAGCAATCTGCCAATGCCAAAAAGGGTTGAGTACACCATCGCACATCCCAACACCCAGTCCATCAGGTTGGAGCCCAAGTCACGAGTTGGCAGCACATCGGAAGCTTTCGCAGCGATCGGCTTCCACCCGCGAACATCAGGACGAGCCTTTCGATAAAAGGAGAGCAAGACGCCATCCGGTTCAGGTTTTGTGCAAAGGGTGACTATCACCCATCCCAAAGTCGTTACCGCGGTTGTGGTCAGCGCGGTCTTTGCGAAGACGACGGGCCCGTTTCCGGTGAAAGGGTTAATCCATCGCAAAGCCATCGAAGATACAAGTGCAATTGCCATGGCAGAAATTTCGCTCCACGCGTTGATACGCCACCAGTACCAACGGAGAAGATAAACGCCTCCCGTACCGGCACCCACCTCGAGTACAAATTCCCAACCGGAGCGAATCGACACCAACTGGGCCGACACATACGCAGAAGCAATGACGAGAAGAACAGTTGCTGCCCTTGAGATTTGAACGTAGTGATGTTCACTGGCTTTGGGTTTGACAAAGCGCCGATAAAAATCGGAAACAAGATAAGAGGCACCCCAGTTCAACTGAGTAGCAACCGTGGACATAAACGCGGCCATGAAGCCAGCAATCACAATGCCGCGCAATGCGACTGGAACATGCTGCGTGACGATCAGCATGTAGCCAGTTTCTGGATGTTCGAGCGTGGGATACAGAACCACGGCCGCAAGAGCCGTCAATATCCAGGGCCACGGACGTAACGCGTAGTGAGCGATGTTGAACCAGAGGACGGAAAGAAGCCCCGCACGCTCATCACGCGCACTAAAGATGCGCTGGGCGATGTATCCCCCGCCGCCGGGCTCCGCTCCTGGGTACCAGAATGCCCACCATTGCAACCCAACCGTAACAAGGAAAGTGATGGCTGGGATGGTCCATATCGCTTCATCCGTAAGAGACCGCGAAAAGTCAGGAAAGAACGCCGTAGCGTCACCCGCAGTAGGCCCCGCCTGAGATCGAAGTTCCGCCAATCTTGAAAGCAGCGCCGCCATTCCGCCCGCAGCGTGAACAGCGTAGTAAGCAACCCCAATGACAATCGCCATCTTGAGTGCAAACTGAAACAGATCAGTCCAGAGAACACCCCACAACCCGCCCAACGCCACATACAGCCCAGTAAACGGAATCAGGAAGAACACGCAGATGAACAGAGCATTTCGGTCACTCACCCCCAACGTGGTTGCGACGATGCTGTTCATCGCTTTCGTTACCCACCCGAGAATCAGGCAATTCATCAGCAATCCCAGGTACAAAGCGCGAAAGCCACGTAGGAAGGCTGCAGGTTTCCCCGAGTAACGCATCTCTGCAAATTGGACATCCGTAAGCAGACCCGAACGACGCCAGAGCCGGGCAAACAAGAAAACGGTCATCATGCCCGAAAGCAAGAACGCCCACCATAGCCAGTTCCCTGCAACACCCTGTGTGTAGACAAGGCCGGTGACAACCAGCGGTGTATCGGCCGCGAAGGTTGTTGCCACCATGGACGTACCGGCTAACCACCAGCTAACGTTCCGTCCGGAAACAAAGTAGTCGTCAACGCTCTTGCCAGACCTCCCGCGAAAGTAGAGGCCCAGAAAAAGCGTGATGGCCAGGTAACCAACGATGGCAGTCCAATCAAGCAGGGTGAAGTTCATGAGAATGGCGTAAAGAGTAATTCAGCGAGCGCCGAATCAAAAGGAAAACTTAGTTACAACTGTTAATCGATTTCGCGGGTAGAAATATCACGAGGCGCCGTTGTAGACAACCTCCACAACAGTGCAATCATCCCCTAGGGGGGTGCCGCCGCAGAAATTCGCGACGGCAGTAAACACGTCCTCCAGCGACTCGCTTTTCGCCGCCACAGCCTCAAGTCGCTCTGTATCGAAAAAATCGCCTCGCGCGTTTTCTGCTTCCGTCACGCCGTCCGTCACAAGAATGATGCGATCGCCCGGGCGCAGTTGGCGTCTGTCACTGGTGTATTCTGCGTCGCTCAAAAGCCCGACTGGTAGATTGCCGTGGTCGGGACGCTGCACCTCGTGATTCGATACCAGTAGTGGAGGTATATGACCGCAATTTACGTATTCAAACATACCTTCCCGGCTGACGCGTGCAATGATCACCGTCGCATATTTTTCGCCGATGTGTTTGTGCGTGAAAAAACGATTCACCGCGGCCATGATTTCCGCCAGAGGCATGCCTGCGATGAGATGTGAATACACCATGCCCTGCAGAATCGAAGCGAGGATTGCCGCAGAAACACCTTTTCCGCTGACATCACACAGCACGATGGCAAGCCCTTCCGAAGTGTTGACTGCGTCAAAAAAGTCTCCGCCGATCTCCTTACATGACAGATTCCGGCCGCGAAGTTCAGCGAAAGGTACTTCTGGAATACTGACCGCCATTAACCGTTGCTGGATGGATGCGGCGATCGATAGCTCTTGCTGATACCTTCGCGCCGCCTCCTCGGCTTGAACCAGGCGCGCGTTCTCAATCAACTGCGCAGCTTCGGTTGCGATCGCTCGAAGAATGTCGTGACTAACACTCGAGATATCTCGGGACGCGAAGCGGGAATCGACGTAAAGGACGCCCATGGCTTCTCCCGCGCTTCCCCCGGCCGCTCCGGCTCGGGTCGTTTGTACTTGGGGCTTGCGAAGCGGGAGGCAGATCACTGTGCGCAAGTCAAAAGCTACGATACTTTTTCGGCCGGCGAGATCGAGGGATTGACTTGTATCTGTGACCAGAAACTCCGAGTTTGCGTTCAATGCTTCGTCAAGAATCGAATGTGACAATGTCGTGTCATCAAGGAGCGGTTCGCCCTTATGGTTTCGACCCGCCGCGAGCGCCAATTTGCCCTCTTCATTTTTCAGAAAGATGTAGGCACGCTCTGCCCTCGTGAGACGGAGCGTTGCATCAATCAGAGTGACAAGAATTTCGTCGAGGACCCCGATCGTGTTGAGCTTGCGAGCTGCCTCAAGAAACAATGTCAACTTTTCGAGATCACTCGCTTCAGTCGAAATCTGAATGCCTGAAATCTGACTGAGAAATTCGCGCGCTGTATTAGACGTCGCATGCTCCGGATGAAATACGACGTACGCGACATCCCGAACGCCGAATTCGAGCCGATCGTTGCGCAGAAGTTTCTGACGCTGCACTCGCTCGCCATTGACGAATGTGCCGTGTTTGCTTCCCTGGTCGACAACGTAAAATTCGCCATTCTCAGACGCAATGATGGCGTGCTCGCGGGAGACTCGTGGGTCCGCGATCACCAGGTCTCGATCAACTTTGCGCCCAACGGTAAACGGCGTGTGGTTAAGAACAATCGACCGTTGATCATTACCCTGAACAAAAATGAGGGAAGGAAAGACTCCGGAACCGTGTTCAGACAGAGGTACTGAACTAAGATGTCCCGACATTTGGCGTGCTCTTACTCCTTGCACTCATCTTAACAACAAGCCAGGTGCGGCGGAGTCAACAAGCTTCCCACTGAACCGCTTGAGATGCAAGGGGAGGAACTCTCGTCTAAACTTCGGGTGGATAAAACCTGCCCAGTGTTCAAACGAATCTTAAAAGTTGCGCTTTTGGCCGCGATAGCGTCAACCTTGCTCTTGTTTCTGGCCCGTGACTTCCCGGTGTTGATCGGGGGCATCGATTTTCCAGACTTCTATTGCGCGGGAGTGATGACACGCGACCATATTGCCCTCTATGACCCCGTCGCTCAACAAGAATGCCAAACGCGAGAAGCAAGAAGGCAGGCAACGTTTTACATCCACCCTCCGTTTGAAGCCTTGCTCTTCGCGCCTTTCAGCGAATTGTCGTTGAAGAATGCTTATCTGCTTTGGAACCTTTTGAACTGCGTGATCCTTGGGCTAGCCATCCGCGAGCTAACGCGAACGCTCGCGTGGCAATGGGATTGGGCGCTGATCGCCGGGATAAGTTTTATCTTTCCGCCGCTGTTGCTTAATTTTTTACAAGGCCAGGACGCTGTCTTGCTGTTCGCCGTTGTCGTGTTCTCATTTTCATCATGGGTGAAAAAAAAATACTTGCGGGCTGGCATTTTGCTGGCGTTGGGCCTCTTTCGATTTCACCTCGTCGTACCGTTGGCGATTCTGTTAGCGATACGGGGCCGTTGGAGGTTTGCCGGAGGATTCTGCTGCACTGGGATGTTTCTCAGCCTAATTTCGAGTGCCTATTTTGGATGGCATATCTTCACTGACTACGCACGGTTCCTGCAACGTCTACCACAACTTCCAATGTCAGGCGTGCATTGGCGAGCGATGGGGAACGTTCGCGGCCTTGTCGGCTTTTTTGCGCTTGGAGACACGAAAACCGTACTCGCAGTTATCGGATTCACATCCATTCTGCTTCTTGCCATCGGGGCTTGGACGTGGATTCGTTCCAACTCATCTGACTATCAGGACCGCCTGGCATATGGGGCCAGCGTACTCATCGCCCTACTCGTCGGGTATCACCTCAGCCCACATGATCTAGCGCTTTTACTCCTTCCAATGGCGGTCGTGTTGGACGCAGCAGGCAGCAGAACCAGAATATTGCGATGGTCTGCTACGTCCCTCGTGCTGGTCCTCTTTCTTCCGCCGCTCCACGCAATACTGCTCGCGTGGAAATGTTATGCACTTATGAGCTTGTTCGTGCTGGCCTTGATCGTCACAACGCTGAAATTGGCTGGGGCGGGCGAGCGGCCATCCGCAATTTCAGAAGCAGCAATGCCGTAACAAACACCGGGAAGCTTGGGGTGCTGTAGACAGGTAGAAACCACATTTTTAGGATTGTCTCCCTGGAAACAACCACCGCGGCTATGAGCAACGACACAGCCGCCACCCATGGCCAGATTCCCCACAAGAACCCGAACTCACCGAGTCGCCGCGTGAATCTGGAGTGGGCAGCGTGAGGCTTTTGGCATTCTTTAAGTAAGACAAATAGGCTGGGAATAAGCAAAGTTTGGTTGTAAAGCGCGACCATAGGGACGATTACGACTGTTACGCATATGACGAGGGCAGTCACACTTAAGAACTTTGGCGACTCTTCCGGCTCTCGACGAGCACGCCATCCTACTACGGTGCAAGTAAGAACCAATATCGCGTTTAAGAGTGTGCCGGCTCCTCTACCGAGTAGCATGTCCAGCAGAGTCTGTGCCCCACCGGTGTATTGTCGGTAGGCGATGACAGCTTCACAGAATTCTCCAATCCACCCCGGCAGGATAATCTGAGACCCGGCGAATAAAACCCCGGCAGCGATCGAAAACCCAGCGATGAGCTGCCAGCGCTTCTTGATATCTCCGCTCGTCCATACAGCAAGCCAGGCTACGAGAGGCAGCGTCAACTGGGGCTTGATAAGCGCGAGTGCCAGAAACGCCCCCGCGGTTAGAAATTTCCTGCCCTTGATCGACGCGCTCGCTGCAGCGATCAGGAAGCCAACAAGCAAACTGAGTTGTTGAAGCTTGAGCCCCTGTGCAACTTGGAAACTGCCAAGAGTTAGGACAACGATCGCTGCTTGATTAAGAACTGATACCCGCCAGCAAACAAAATAGAGCCACAACGGCACTGATAATGCGGTTAGAAACACCAATACCCAGGTAAACACGGGCCGCACCGCGTCAAATGGCAGGGACACAATTGGCCGCAGTAAAAATGACACGAAAACTGGATAGGCGAAAGCTTGTTGATCTCGCGGATCCCCCGACCGAGTCGGATCTAGTTCCCGCCCATAGTACCCAGCCTGAATTTCCCGGGTCACTTCAGGACTGTACGGATCGCGGTGATGTAACAGTAGCTCGCGCGAACCTAGCCAGCGTGGGTACAAATCGGACAGGTTGCCTCGAGGCCTCTCGTGCGATCTCGCCTCCATTTGTTGATAGGGAATGAGGATGCACTGAACGTAGATCCACATGCTCGTTGCCAGCAAGATCGCGATTGACAGTCGAATTGATGAATGACGAAGCATGATGTGGATTCGAGAGGACTCATGCTACAACTATGTCCTCAGAACACCAATGCGGATGCGCCTCGCGGTATCGGGAGTGATTGGAATTGTTGCGGGGGCATTGACTTGGTTGTTCTTGCGACGCTTGGGAATTGGCGGAGGTGATTTCAACTGGGCGTACGACGCGGCACGGTCTCTGTTTGCGGGTCAAGATCCGTACGCAGTCACCCCGCCGGGGACAATCCCGTACCCCCTCCCAGCAGTGTTATACGCGCTTCCCTTTGCGTGGATGACGCGCGAAATCGCCGCCGCGACCTTTTTTGGCTTTAGTTCTGCGCTGCTCGCATTCGGGCTAACAAAGGAAAGTTATCGCCGCCTTCTGGTGTTTTTCTGCTTTCCATACTGGGCGGCGATGATCACGGCCCAGTGGACGCCCCTGCTGACGGCGTCTGCCTGTTTCCCCCTGCTGGTGCCGCTCACGATGGCCAAACCCCATATCGGATTGCCGGTCGCGCTGACGAATTTGAGCCGACGCGGCGTCTTGCTTTCACTTGGCGTAATTGCCATAAGCATTGCGGTAATGCCCTCGTGGCCGCAACGATGGATTTCCCAACTGGGTGGGTACCAACACTTTTTTCCCGTTCTCGTCTTCCCAGGCGTGTTCATCTTGCTGGCGGGACTTCGATACTGCGAGCGCGACGCGCGCCTTTTGCTAATTGCGTCACTTGTGCCACAACGTTGGTTTTATGACCCGTTGATCTTGTTTCTCATTCCCAAAACAAGACGCGAGTTGATCTTTACGCTCGGCATCAGTTGGATTGTGGGAGTCTGGCGCTGGTTCCACAATCCTCACTCCATGGCGCAAGTAGGTTTATGGTCGGTCTTGGGATTTTATCTTCCGATGCTTGCCGTCGTATTGTTTCGCAGAGACAGAACTAGTGCCGATTCCTGAAAATGGATGACCTCGGTAAGATTCGGGCCACAGTGTCGCAATTCTTAACTCTCCGCCGGACGTTCGTCCTCGTAGTTTTTGCCGGTATTTTCGCGTTTTGCACCCGTGCCGCAACCGATCCCGATTTGTGGTGGCACTTGAGCACCGGGAAACTCATAGTGCATTCGGGAGGAGTGCCACACACTGATCCCTTCTCGTACTCGTGCGCCGGACAACCATGGGTGGCGCATGAATGGTTGTCCGAAGTGTTTATTTACGGGGTCTATCGTTTGGCGCGCTGGAGCGGTCTGATCGTGGCATTTGCGACAGCGACACTTGGCGGTTTTTTGTTTCTTTACTTACGCTGTCCGGGGAAGCCATATCTAGCAGCGGCGCTGACCTTGTTCGGCCTTTTCGCATGCTCTCCAGTCTTGGGAGTGCGCCCTCAGATGCTCTCATTCCTACTCGTAAGTGTCCTACTTTGGATTCTTGAAAGGAGTGAAGCAAACCGGAAAAGTCTCTGGTGGATTCCTTTCATTTTTGTTCTATGGGTCAACCTCCACGGAGCTTATGCCGCCGGCGTATTGATCCTGATGATCTTCACTCTCGCTGCAACATGGCGCTCGCACGACTCGTGGAGGCTATTCATTGTTTTGCTCATCAGCCTTATTGGGATTGCCGTCAATCCAAATGGCTTGCGCATGTATTCCTATCCATTCGAGGTAATCCACTCTGCATCGATGCAGAATTACATTGCCGAGTGGTTTTCTCCCGACTTCCACAAACTCGCGTACGCCCCGTTCATGATTTTGATCCTGGCATTGGTCGTGGCATTTGCTGTTTCGCCGCATAAACCGAGCACACGTGATCTTGTGCTTTTGTTAGGCACTCTGTGGGTCGCCCTTGCATCCGTTCGTCACATCCCACTTTTTGTTTTGATCTCTATACCGGTGTTGGCGCGCTGTTTGCGTGCCCTGAACTGGCCCGGAGAGAAGTGGGCGGATACACACAATCGCCGAAATATCAGCCTCGCGAGATCATCGTTTCACGCGACGTTCGTTGTGATCGCAGTCCTTTTCGCATCAGCGCAGGTTACCAAGGTTTGTAACACACAGAAGGCCGGCCAAGACCGACTCTATCCATCCGGAGCGGTGGCCTTCCTAAAATCCCACACACTGCCGCCCAACGTTTTCGGCTACTACGATTGGGGTGGATACTTGATTTGGTCGCTGTATCCGGAACAACGCGTATACATCGATGGTCGGGCGGACGTTTATGGCGATTCAATCTTTCGGCAATTTTCTGACACATATCAACTGCGGCACGACTGGCGAAGGGGGCTTCTGGGGGCCTGTACGGTAGTGGTCCCTACCAGTTCGGCGCTGGCGGCCGGCTTACGGGTCGATAACAATTGGTTTACCAGCTATGCGGATGAGAAAGCTGCCGTGTTTCAGGCCCGCTATTCAGAGTCTGATCGACGGTGCGCGCCCGTAAGTACTATTCGCAGCGGAAATTTCACTCCCGCCCCAAGCCCAAAAGACGCTAGAATCTAGCGGCGCCCGGAAAAAACGCACTGTAAGCCCCGTTTGCGCCCTAAGATCGTGCGGCGCTCCCGACTCGCGGGCACATGCCAACAAACCTGGCGAATGTGTACGAGGGGGAACCTCGTTAATTCATTGAAATTACGAGGCTTCCTTGGGACTATGGTCTGGTCGTGGCGCTTCCAGTCCTTAGCTTCAGTACGATGTTTAAACTCTGGACGGCCGGCAGGTCTAAATGAATCGCACGCGTCTTCTAATGATCGGAGCTCTAGCACTTGCCCTCGGGGCATTTGTGAGCTTCGCCGTTTATCGAACACTGAAATCGAAAACCTCGAGTGGCAATGAACCGAGCGTCGAGGTCATGGTCGCAGGTAGAGACATCCAAGTCGGTTCAAAACTTGAAGATAAGGACCTTCGTCTAGCCAGATTTAGCATGGCATCTGTACCGATCGGGGCTTACCTGAGCAAAAACAAGCTCTTGGGACGAGGCGTGGTTCAGCCAATCGCCCAAGGGGAGTTCATCCTTCCCGCGAAGCTTGCCGCTGAAAACGCTGGTTCTGGGCTTCCTTCGATGATTCCACCGGGCATGCGGGCGGTATCCGTACGAGTGAACGAGGTTGTGGCAGTAGCGGGGTTTGCGACACCGGGGACGCGCGTCGACGTACTGCTAACGGGCAATCCCTCCGGTAGCGCTGACAGGCAAACAACCACCGTTCTCGAAAACGTTCAGGTACTTGCGACGGGCCAAAAACTTGAGCGCAACGCGGCCGGTGAAGCTCAAAACGCCCCGGTAATCACGCTACTGGTTTCGCCCGACGATGCTCAAAGGCTGACCCTTGCCAGTTCGGAAGGTCGCATCCAGCTTGCGCTCCGAAATCCTCTGGATACTCGAGATCAGGATCTGAATTCAACCAAGGAAGCGACCCTTTATCGGGGCGCCATTCCACCACCGTTGCCAAAAACGGCGTCTGCACCGAGACGGACCGTGGTTCCAGTGACTGTGAGCCCACCTCCTTACACGATCGAAATGATCAAGGGCGATAAACGCGAAACGAAAAAATTTGATCCGGAATCAGACTAGCGAATGAGAACTTTCCTCGCGCAGAGAGGCACGAACTGATGAAAATTCGCCAGATGGCGGCAGCGGTAGGGTTGTGCGTCGCAATGTTGCCGGCTTCAGCCATGATGTATCCGCTTCAACAGGATGCCGGCTCTATAGCACCAGGCGGGGCTGGTCAGCAGCCCGCTCCGTCCTCGGCGACTCCGCCGCCAGCCACCGCATCGACGACCCAGCAACCCGAACCTCAAGGGGCAGCACCATTGCGCGTCATGGTCGGGAAGTCTCTGTTGATCAACACCACGGAACGCTTGAAGCGAGTGTCCGTAACTGATCCCGCCGTTGCTGATGCTCTTGTCGTTACTCCAACTCAAATACTGGTTCATGGTCGTGCGCCGGGCGAAGTTTCACTGCTCATCTGGGATGAGCTCGAACGCTCGCGGAGCTTCGACCTACGAGTAGATGTTGACGTCAGCGCTGCAGCGGAAGAGGAAAGGCGAGTGTTCCCTGACGAGCAGATCACCGTCACGCCTTCGCGTTCAGCCATTGTGCTTTCCGGTCATGTATCAACGGAAGACGTCGCGAAAAAAGCTGGAATGATCGCCGAAGCCTACTCTCGGAATGTCGTGAATGTTCTGTCCTTCGGGCCGGTCGGAGCGCAGGAGATTCTGCTGGAGGTGAAGTTCGCCGAAGTTGACAGGTCCGCCCTCATGCAGCTCGGCATCAACGTGTTTAGCACGGGTGGTGGAAATACAATCGGCCGGACTACGACCGGTCAGTTTGGCAGCACTTCGTTCGGCAACATAACCGACTCTGGATCAGGAACGAACACGACGACAACCGTCGGTGATCTCATGAATATTTTCTTGTTTCGTCCTGACATTCAGGTGGGAACGGTCATTCGTGCGCTCCAGACGAAGAATTTACTGCAAATTCTGGCAGAACCAAACCTCATCGCGGTTAATGGGAAAGAAGCGAGCTTTCTTGCAGGTGGCGAGTTTCCCTTCCCTATCGTTCAGCCTGGACAAGGTTTTACAGCAGTCACAATCTCGTTCAAAGAGTTCGGCGTTAAGCTCAAATTCACACCCGTCATCATGCCAAACGGGAACATTCATCTGCGCGTAGTTCCCGAAGTAAGCACACTCGATTTCGCAAACGCTCTGGTTATTTCTGGCTTTACGATTCCTGCATTAAGTACGCGGCGAGCTGACACTGAATTTGAGTTGCAGGACGGGCAGAGCTTCGTGATTGCGGGACTTCTGGACAATCGAGTCACCAACATCGTGAACAAGGTACCCGGACTCGGGGACATCCCGGTGTTAGGAAACCTGTTTCGGAGCAAGAGCTTTCAGAAGAGTAATGCTGAGCTGATGGTGCTTTGCACGGCTCGCCGTGTGTCGCCAGGCATGCAGCCCCCCACGGGACCAAAGAATCCGGAGCCGTTCCTCCAGCCCGACAAGTTCGATAACAAAAAGCCGGCTGAGGAAAAGAAGTAACGCGAAAACCAGTTGGCCTGAACGATGCGTAAGGTTGGGTGTAAGGGGAGCAATTTCAGGAATCGTCAATGCCAGAGCTTTCAGTTGCCGTTGTTGCTGCCGATAGCGAGCAGCGCGCCGTCTTGCAGGTACTGGTCGACGGTACGAGCGTGGCGAAATCAGTTCACAGCAGTGCGACTCTGCCAGTTGCCGCCACAGATCCAGTGTTGAGGAGAATCCACAGTCATCGGCCTGAGGTGGTATTGGTGGATGTTCCATCGGATAACTCCGCGGGCGCGCTCCACGCAATCGAATTGCTTCACCAGGAAATGCCGGAAGCCGCTGTATTCGCGATTGGAAGTATGGCCCAGCCCCAGATGATCGTAAGCGCAATGCGGTCTGGAGCTCGCGAATACATTGAACGTCCCACGACTACTACGGATTTGCTAGAAGCGTTCGTCCGACTCACTGCCGCACAGCGAAAAACTCGCCATGAGGGCAAGCGGGGCAAGGTGTTTGCAGTAATTAATGCAAAGGGAGGCAGCGGTGCCACCACGGTAGCTGTGAACCTCGCCCTCGCGCTGAACTCCGCCTTTGGTAATACCGCGTTGATGGATATTGCCCCTCTCGGCCATGCGGCGCTTCATCTGAACATTAAGAGTCAGTTCACGGTGAACGATGCAATCGAAAACTTGCATCGCATGGACAGCTCTCTGATGGAAAGCTTCATGACCCGTCATAACGGGGGACTTCAGCTTCTGGCAGGAAGCGCCACGCCCTCGGGAGATCCTTCCACCAGCGAGTTTGCCCGGCTGTTCGACATGATGGTTAACCACTTCCGATACACGGTAGTCGATGCATCTTCGCGTCTAGACGCGGTGACCCGTTTAGTGTGCAATTTGGCAGAAACGGTATTGCTCGTGGCCCATGCAGACGTGGCATCTTTGTGGAGCGCCGCGCGCGTTGTGCAATATCTGGGGGATTCGGGGACTCGCGATCGGGTACGGTTGGTGCTTAATCGCTTTCGGAAGATACCCGGCTTTAGCGAGGACGACGCCGAGGCAGCTGCTGGAGTTAAGTTGCTCTGGCGCATCCCTAATCAGTATTTCGCCGTTTCAACTGCCATTGACCGGGGTGTGCCACTGATGCAGCAGGGTCACACAGAAATCGCCCGATCGTTCGCTGGGTTGGCAGCGACATTGACCCAGGATGACGATGAGGTAAAGAGATCGACGTGGTCGTTGTTCAAGACTGTCTGAATGAATTATGGGAAACCCGCCGACATTCGTGAGGAGTGAGTATCAGCAGGTCAAGTCAGACTTGCATCGCAAAATTCTGGACCGGCTCGACCTTGAGAAATTGGGGCGCGCCGCTGGAGACAGCGCGCGCGATGAAGTTCTGGCCATCATTCGCACTTCGGTCAATAGCGAGGCTGTTCCCCTCAGCTTTGCAGAGCGCGAGCGTCTTGCCCGCGAAATTCTTGACGAGATTTTCGGCTTGGGGCCGCTCGAACCACTATTGAAGGATCCAACGGTCTCCGACATCCTGGTCAATCGCTACGATCGGGTTTACATCGAACGTGCCGGCAAGCTTGAGCTCACGGGTCTCTCTTTTAAAGACAACGGCCACTTGATGCAAATCATTGACCGGATTGTTTCCAGAGTGGGACGTCGGGTAGATGAATCTTCCCCTATGGTGGATGCCCGCCTCGCGGATGGTTCCCGTGTTAATGCGATCATCCCACCACTTGCTATCGACGGACCCAGCCTATCCATCCGTCGTTTTGGGCGCGATCCTGTTACCGCTCGCAACATGATCGAAAACAAAACCTTGACGGAACCGATGCTTGAGTTGTTGTCCGCCATGGTGAAGGGGCGACTCAATCTGTTGATATCCGGCGGAACCGGCGCTGGCAAGACCACACTGCTCAATGTTCTGTCCGGCTACATTCCAAACTCTGAGCGCATTGTGACGATTGAGGATGCCGCCGAATTACAGATGAAACAAGAGCACGTTGTCAGGCTGGAAACGCGTCCCCCGAATATTGAAGGGAAAGGCGCCGTGCGGCAGCGACAGCTTGTGATCAACAGCTTGCGTATGCGACCAGACCGCATCGTGGTTGGCGAGGTGCGTGGCGAAGAAGCATTCGACATGTTGCAGGCTATGAACACCGGTCACGAGGGATCATTGACGACCGTCCACGCTAACTCGCAGCGAGATGCGCTGGCTCGCGTCGAAAACATGGTCTCAATGGCGAATCTAAACATTCCCGAGCGGGCCGTCCGTCACCAGATCACGTCTGCAATAAACGCCGTTGTTCAAATTGCACGTCTGTCTGATGGAACTCGGAAGGTTATGACAATCTCCGAGATTGTCGGGATGGACGCAGAAAGCATTGGAATGCAGGATATTTTCGTGTTCGAACGTACGGGCATCGACGAGAGTGGCAAGGTTCGTGGAGTTTTCAAGGCAACGGGGATGCGTCCGCACTTTGCCGAACGTTTGGCGACGGGTGGATCACGACTACGCGCTTCGCTTTTCGAATCCAAGATGGAGGTCTAACGAATCCATGCTCGCCGTGATCGCTATTCTTGTGTTCCTCGTAGTCGCGCTTGCGGCCTTTGCGGTGTTTTCGCTGTGGGATGAGCGCAACGCTAAGGCAAGGCTGCTGCGCGAGCGACTTTCCACGGTAGAAAAGGCTGCTGAACGGCAACCGAGCCCCGAGCTTGCCATTTTGCGCGATGAAATGTTGAGTGAAATTCCCGCACTCGACAACATCTTGCGCCGTTCGGAAAGAGTTTCCGCGCTACAAACGATGCTGGAACAGGCAAACGTGAAGTCGCGCGCCGGAAACTTTCTAATGATTTGCTTTGGAGTCGCGGCGGTCACGGGGATTATTGTGACCATTTGGAGCAAGTCAGCGGTCTTCGGATGGATCGGGATGTTGCTTGGATTCTTCCTCCCCTACTCTTATGCGTCGTACCTGCGAAACAAGCGGTTTCAGAAGTTCGAGGAACGCTTTCCAGAAGCGATCGACACACTGGCTCGCGCTGTCCGGGCCGGACATGCGTTCACGACGGCCCTAGAAATGATTGGCAACGAGGTTTCGGAGCCTGTGGCTGGAGAATTTCGAAAACTTTATGAAGAACAAAAATATGGCCTGCCAGTTCGTGATGCACTCAAGAATCTGGTCGACCGCATCCCGCTCGTGGACGTTAAGTTCTTTGTCACAGCAGTGATGTTGCAACGAGAAACGGGCGGCAATCTCGCAGAGATTCTGGACAACCTGTCGTACGTGATTCGCGAACGTTTCAAAATCATGAGGCAAGTGCGCGTGTACACGGCGCAGGGCCGATTGACGATGATGCTCTTGATGGGCTTGCCGCCTGTAATCGTATTAGTAATGTTGTCGATGAATCCAGAATTCATTCGTCCACTATTTACGGACCCGCTGGGCCATACATTGATTGTTGTCGGGATTACGCTGCAGACTGTCGGCTATTTTGTGATTCGTAAGATTATTCGGATCCAGGTTTGACTTTATGTTGTTGGCACTCACTTTAATCATTTTTGTCACTATCGTACTCGCGGTCTTCTCGTTTGGAGCGGCTGCGGCTGCGCCCACGTCCGTCCTAGGGGCGCGCTTGAGATCTTTAGGCACTCAGCGGGCGCCAGTCACGCCGCAACGCGCTCCAGTACGCGAGCGGCTGGAACAGGCTCTCGATCCGCTTAGCAAAGCGTTGCCAATGTCACCTGCGGACGTTACAAGGACCCGCGGCTGGCTTATTCAAGCCGGATATCGCGATCCTAAACACGTCACGATCTACTTTGGAGTTCGAGTCTTGCTGGCACTGGTCGCGCTTGCCGGTGTCATTTTGACCGGCTCTGCAAGCTCCCCGATGCTGCTGGTCGGAATTCCAGCGCTGGGTTTTTTCATTCCCCGTTTCTTCTTAAAACGCATGATCCGCGAGCGCCAAACCAGGATCCGCGTCGGTTTGCCCGATGCCTTAGACCTTACCGTCATTTGCGTTGAGGCCGGATTGGCTCTTGATCAAGCGGTGATGCGCGTGGGGGAGGATCTGCGTCACGCTCATCAAGAGCTGAGCGATGAGTTTCACTTGGTCAACCTTGAGATGCGGGCCGGGAAGCCCCGTGCAGAAGCCTTGCGCAATCTTGCGGAGCGCACCGGTGTGGACGATATCAAAGCACTGGTTGGGACGCTCATTCAGACAGATCGCTTTGGTACTAGCGTCGCCCAAGCCTTGCGCGTTCACTCCGACTCGTTGCGCACGGAACGCCGGCAACGCGCAGAAGAACAGGCTGCCAAAACGACAATTAAAATGATTCCCCCGCTTGTGGTGTTTGTATTGCCCTCCATCATGATTGTCTCTCTTGGTCCCGCCATCATCGCTTTAGTCCGAATCCTCCTGCCCCCGGGCGGAAAATAGCTGGGATAATAGAGATCGGGAGCTGGAATGGTCGCGGCTGTTCCTACGGGGTATGCCTTTAACCGAACACGGAAGGAATTTCTCGCGACTGAGCTTTTCATCGCGAACACGCACTGGTCCCGGTTGCGCGGCTTGATGGCATCGGCACCAGGAAGTTTTCGCGCAGGTCAGGGACTGTGGATCGTCCCGTGCCGCGGTGTGCATACCATGGCGATGCGTTTCCCTATCGACGTCCTCTATTTGGATCGAGCTAACAATGTCGTTCATCTTGAAGAAGATTTAAAGCCTTGGCGCTTTGCTCCGGTTCGTATTGCGGCCGCCTCTGTTCTGGAACTACCGATTCAAACAATCCATAGAACCCAGACAGTGGTTGGCGACCTGATTGACATCTCATTACAACAACCGAGGCATTCCGAGGCGGCATGAGCGACGGCCCTAAATTATTGATCGAATGGTCTTCTCCCTGGGAGGAGTTCGTCACCTCTATTGAGCCAGCTTTGGGGCGTTCGCCCAAGCGACTCGCGGGCGAAGCTCAAACGGGCCTCTTCCCCTATCGGGGGATGCTGATCTCATGGGTGTTCGAAGCGCTATTGCTCGCAGCCGTAATTATTATCCCAAGCCAACTGCAGAGTTTGAGACCCTACACTCCTCCTGCACCACCGAAATATGACGTCATTTACTTCAGCGGCGACGAATTGCCGAAGACAGAGGATACAGGTGGAGCGCAGGCTGGCAAGACGGGCGCAGGTGGCGGCCAAGAATCGCATCATCGAACCCAAACCATTCGTGTAGCGCGCGGCAGTGCAGTCACCGATAAGGTGGTCGATGCACCTAAGTTGAAACTGCCCCAGACCACTCTTGATGCAGCCAACCTACTCGCTTTTAAGCAGCTCCCGGGGCCTGCCCCAGCAGAAGGTCTTCATCGGTCGACACCCTTTCCGACGCTTCCCCAAATGAACGCTGTGGCGCCTACGCCAGATCTAGGCCTTCCTAAACTTCGCGCAGCTCCAGCCCTGAACACAAGTGTAGTTGCTCCCACCCCTTCAATCAGTCGGGATCGGATGCGAGAAGCCGCTTCCCTGACCGCCAGCGCAGTGGCGCCGCCGTCTCGCGACGTGCAGCGCGACTTGGGATCTGCAAAGGTTCCGGTTGCGAGTGTAAGTGAAATAGTGGCACCTCCAGTCTCAGCACCCGAACGTGAGTCGAGCGCAATCCCGAAGCTCACGCTACCGGCACCCAACGTGGTCGCACCTCCTCCCAGTCAGGTTAGTCGCGGCAATGGTGTGATAGCGGGCGTTAGTCCGGTTGACCCTCGATCGCAAGTTGTACCCCCTCCAGTGCAAACGGGATCTCGCTCCCTGGGCGCGAACGGCCCGAGTGCCGCTTTAGGTGGGGGAACATCCACAGTGGTTGCGCCGCCAAGTCAATCCGGCAGTCGATCGCTGAACCGTAGTACTACAGGATCTTTGGTCGGAAACAGCACTGTGGTGGCACCCCCGGTGGACTCAGGAAATCGAGCGCTCGGAGGACAGACATCAAGCGGTGTGCTTGGGGCTGCGAACGTAGTCCCTCCGCCTCCCTCGGTTGCGGGGAGCGGCGCGGCGGGTGGGGAGGGTCAGGGAAATAAAGGAGCAGGCCGCGGGAGCGCAATGGATTTGGGATCCACCGTAGCCCCTCCAGGGGGCGGCGGTGGAAGCGGCGGTGGTTCGGGAGTTGTGATCTCGAGTAAGCCTGGAACAGCCGTGGGGGTGCCTGGTGGCGGAACAGCAGGCGCTTTGGCAATGTCTCCTTCTGGCGGCGATAAACCTGGCGCCGGAGGCTCTGGCGGCGGATCTGGAATCGGCACCGGCGCAGGACCGGGTAGCGGGCTTCAAGGCCAAGGGCCGGGGGCTGGCCACGAGGGTGTCGGCAAGGGTTCAGATCCCAATGCTCGCAACGGAATTTCGCCATATCCCGGGCCCGGCGGCGCTGGGAAAGCCACTGCTGGCTCCCCGGCTGTACCTGGAGTGTCCGTTCAAGGAGGAAACACAGTCACTTTGCCGAGCTTCGGCTCAACCCAAGACGGCGGATCTAGTGCGCCGGGGCGATCATCGGTTGCTGGCGGACACCATGGGCCGGGTATCACCGTCGTCGCTACCTCCCGTTCTGGCGGAGCCTTCAACTTCTATGGTCAGTTGAAGGGGGACAGGGTTTATACGATTTACATCGGAACAAGCTCAGGCACAGTAGTCATGCAGTATGCAGATCCCGGGTCTACTTCCCATCCCTACGCACAAGACCTGACTGCCCCTGATCCTTTGCATGCTGATCTCCCACTCGGTCTTCTGCATACTAGAGTTGTGATTGCATGCGTCCTGGATCGTGCGGGTGGAGTCAAAAATCCACAGGTCCTTGAGGCTGGGAACGCCGATACCACTGCAAAGATCATGGGGGCGATCTCCAATTGGAAATTCCGCCCTGTTTTGCGAGGGGAACAGCCCGTCGAAGTGAACGCTATCCTCGGATTCAATATCGACACGCGTTAAACGGTCCGCCGAACACTCAGGTTCCCCCAATGAGCATTATTTGCTCACTTAACGCTCGAACAACACCGCCGTTCGATCTTCGTGGGTGATATGCCATTCCGATGACTCACGCAAAATGTTGTCGAGCGCAGACCCCGCCGGCATCAGAACGCGACGGACTTTCCATTCATCAAGTATCTGGTTCCACCCGGGCCTAACCTGTACGACTTCTAAATATTTTCTTAAAACCCTTTCGCCATACAGGTCGTGCCGGTCATCGACCACAACCTTCATAACGGGAGAAAGTTGATAGATGAGAAGTCCGCCCCATGAATCCGGACAGAAGACGGGATCACGCGATTTCGACGAAGCAATCACGTTGCTTGCCTCGACGGGAAGTTTCGACGCGTCAAAGTGTGCATTGATGAATTTTCGGGACCCTAGTTTTCCGCCTATGGCCAGGATGATGAATGTTGCAAACACAATGACGATCGGCCACAGGTGACCTCGCAGTTGACCTTCGAACGCCCTAGCCTGCGACAGTGTCAAAAACAAACGCCGGGATGAGTGTGACGCGCTGACCTGTTGCCACACGTTATTAACAGCAGCAGAAAGTGGAGGCCCGATCACCATCACCAACAAGATCGACCCAACTGGCAAATTGCGAGACGCATACAGCCCTGCATAGACGGCCATTAACAAGATCAGGATGTTGCTGATCCGCAATTTCCCAGAGCTCCGCGCCAGTGTCACTACAGAGAGAAGCACAAGTGAAGCAAAGCACTTTTGGGCCGCACCGTGAAAATCTGGCGATGCAAACTCATTGATGTGAGTCATTAAGAAGCGGTTCGTAAGATATCGATAAATGTGAACATGCAGTTGGTACCCGTACGGATTGAGAAACGTAGCCGCGACGGAACAAACGAAGACAATCCCCAACAGCCTTGCCCGCTCTCGCGCCAGCAGCCGACCAAATATATTCGAAGTCGAGACGGCTTCCACGATAGTTCCAAGCCAGAAACAGGCCACCACGGCCAATCCAAGCACAAACCCCCCGTGCAGGTTGGCCCACAGGACCATTAGCGCCGGCAGCCAGTAAAGTGTTTGTCTGGTCGCACCCCTTTCCCAGCGATCGAGCGACAAAAAGAAAAACCACACAAATAGCCAACTCACTATGTGCGGACGGGCAAAAAAATGAATGGTGGACGCTGAGATCGCCAGCAAGGTTAAAAGCATTGCGATGTACAAATTTGTTCCACGAAAGATTGTGGTTCGAAACACACAAGCAAAGGTGGTGGCGATGATGACCGCGCACAGCCAAACAACGCCATTCAATCCGAAAGCGCGATCAAGCACTCCAACCGCCAGGTCGTACAGCCATTCCCACGCATACCACTCCTGTCCTTCCATGCTTGATGAAAACGGATCGACGTGAGGGATAGACTTTGTATCGAGAATTTGCTGGCCGGTGCGAATGTGCCATCCGATATCAGCATCGGCGAGAGGCCGAGATGAAAGGCCGCCTGCAAGCAACGCCCAGAAAAGCGCAAGGAATAGGACATCTGCTATGGAAGGGAAAACGAAGCGCGCTACATGTCCCATGTCACGCTCTTCGAAGTCTGTTTAGCGCGCTGCGGGAATGGTCGCGATTGGTTACGGAGAAACTCAGCCGTCATCAGCGGCCCATACTATACGAATTCAAGAAGTAAGGTTATTTGATCGCTTTTCCGGAATACTCTGCTTCGTTTCCGATCACGGCGCTTTCATCATCCCTCTTTCGCTTGCGAAGCGTCTTCAACCATTGTTGGAAACGTTCCATGTAAACGTAATAACAGGGTGTGATGTACAGAGTGAGAAGCTGGGAAAAGACCAGGCCACCTACAACCGCGAGGCCGAGCGGCCGTCTAGATTCAGAGCCCGCACCGAATCCCATCGCGATCGGAAGTGTTCCCATCAGTGCCGCCATCGTCGTCATCATGATGGGACGAAAGCGTAAAAGGGCTCCTTGATAGATTGCCTCTTCGGGTGCCTCTCCAGATTCACGCTGTTTCTCAAGAGCCACATCGATCATCATGATGGCATTTTTCTTCACGATGCCAACGAGCATGATTACACCGACGAATGCGTAGAGATTCAGATCGACATGAAACAGCATTAACGTGAGAAGGGCCCCAAACCCCGCTGAGGGTAACCCCGACAGGATAGTAAGCGGATGAATAAAGCTTTCGTACAGGATACCCAGCACCAAGTAAATGACAAGAATCGCCATTAGCAGCAGTAGACCTAAGCCAGCAAAAGAAGATTGGAACGCCTGTGCCGTCCCCTGAAAACTCGTGCTTACCGTGGCTGGAAGGATCTCCGATGCGAGTCGATTCACCCGATTAACGGCATCGCCGAGCGCAACTCCGGGCTTCAGATTGAATGAAAGGGTCACAGCTCCGAGTTGCCCCAGATGATTGATGGTCAACGGGCCGAGAGTGCGGCGCAAGGTTGCAACCGTACTGAGTGGTACGAGTTGTCCACCCTTGGATCGCACGTAGATGAGCGAGAGTGCTGACGGATCCATCTGGTACTGATCTTGCAGTTGCGTGACGACCCGGTATGTATTGCTGGGCGCGTAGATCGTCGAAATCTGACGCGGGCCGTAGGCTGTAAACAAGGCGTCCTCAATTTGGTTTGCAGTCAAGCCCAACGCTGAAGCCTTGTCACGATCGATATCCACATTCACTTGCGGATTGGTGATTAGAAGATCGCTCGTTACATCCTGGATGAGATTCTTGGATGCCGAGTCTGTCTTCAGAGCGGTTTCGAGCTTGGGTGCAAATTCGTACATTTGCTTTGCATCTGGGCTCTGCAAGGTGAATTGATACTGGCTTTTGGTAAGTTGGCCTCCGATACGGATCGTTGGCAGAATTTGAGGATACGCGTTGATCCCCGGTATCGTGGCCAGTTTGGGTCGCAACTCCTGAACAATTTCTGCTGCGGGCTTTCGTTTATCGATCGGTACGAGATGAATGAAAATTCTTCCCTGATTGCTCGCTTGAGCAATCGATGAACTGCCGCCGCCCACTGTGCTATTAAATGAATCCACCCACGGCTGAGCCATGACAACGTCCGCCAAGGCTTGCTGATGACGAACCATGCTGTCGTACGAAATTCCTTGAGGACCTTCAGTGAACACAAAAATAAATCCTTGATCCTCGTCTGGAAGAAATCCCTTCGGAATTGTGCGGAAAAGTTGGACTGTAACGGCTAACACGACGAGTGACACAATCATGGTGGCCACTCGGTGGCGCATCGTGAATTGAAGGGTGCGATCGTATAGCCGCAACATTCCGTCAAAGAAGCGCTCAGTCACCTTCCAAATCGCGCCGTGGCTGCCCTCCTTTGAGGGCCGGAGAAACCGGCTGCATAGCATGGGTGTCAAGCTGAGCGAGACGAAGCCAGACACCAGGATAGCCACTCCGATCGTCACCGCAAACTCGTGCAACAGCCTCCCAACCAGTCCGCCCATGAACAATACTGGTAAGAACACGGCGGCCAGAGAGATTGTCATCGAGACAATTGTGAATCCAATCTCGCGCGAACCATTTAACGCCGCTTCCATCGGGCGCTCGCCCATCTCCATGTGACGAACTATGTTCTCAAGCATGACGATGGCATCGTCCACCACGAAGCCAACGGACAAAGTGAGTGCCATCAGCGACAAGTTGTCGAGGGAGTAGTTCAAGAGATACATCACGCCGAACGTGGCAACGAGTGATAACGGCAAAGCCATGCTAGGGATGGCAGTTGCGGAAAGATTTCGCAAAAACAGGAAAATGACCAGGATGACCAGGCAGAGGGCCAGAAAAAGAGTGAACTTAACATCCGTTACGGAGTCTCTGATCGAAACCGATCGGTCATACAGGATGTTCAATTTCACGGAGGGGGGCATCACAGCTTCGAATGACGGGAGCAGCGCCTTGATGTTGTCCACAACTTCGACTGTATTGGTCCCAGGTTGTCGCTGAATCGCGAGCAAGATCGAACGGCGGATTCCACCTTGCCGATCGAAGTACCAGGTGGCGGTTTTATCGTTTTCGACACTATCCGTAACTGAGCCAAGATCTCCCAGTCGAACCGGTGCTCCGTTGCGATAGGTAATTACAAGCGGCGCGTAGTCGGCCGCCTTGTTTAGTTGTCCGTTAGCCTCAACAGTAAAAGCCTGATGGGTGCCGTACAGCGTGCCCGTAGGCAGATTGACGTTACCCTGCTGAATCGCCGCTCCTACCTCGTCGATTCCAATTTGGCGGCTCGCCATGGCTTTCGGATCGAGTTGGACGCGGACGGCATACTTTTGTACGCCCAGCACCTGCACCTGAGCGACACCGTTCACCATCGAGATGCGCTGCGCGATCAGTGTTTCTGCGTATTCGTCGACATCGGACAACCGCATCGTTGGCGAGTTCAAGGCAATGTAGAGAACGGGCTGATCCGCGGGATTCACCTTCTGGTAAGAAGGTGGGCTCGGCATGTCTTGCGGTAAATCACGCGCAGCCTTTGCGATCATGGCTTGCACGTCCTGCGCAGCCCCGTCCAGGCTGCGACTCAAACTGAATTGCAAAGTGATCGACGTACCTCCCTGTTGACTCGTAGACGTCATCGAATCGAGTCCCGCGATGGTCGAAAACTGTCTTTCCAGCGGCTGTGCGACCGCTGAAGCCATCGTTTCGGGCGTGGCACCTGGAAGGCTTGCGCTTACTAAAATCGTCGGGAAATCAACGTTGGGCAGATCGCTGACAGGGAGCAATCGATAGCCCATGATTCCGAAAATGAGAATGGCCATCATGACCAGGGCGGTCATGACCGGACGTCGTATAAAAATTTCGGCGATGTTCATTTGGTACTTTTCACCGCATCAAAACATTTTTTAGTTCCCGGCCGTTCCATTCGACGCAGAAGTCGCGTTGCCTCCCTGCTTGATTTCAACTCGGGCTCCCGGTACAAGTCTCAGTTGGCCATCTGTGACCACCTGCTCGCCAGCGACAAGGCCCTTTTGCACGATCACATTTCCATCCATTCCTTGCAAAATCGAGACAGGTCGCGATTCGACCGTCATGTCCTTCTTAATCACAAATACAAATTGTCCCTGCTGCCCATTCTGAATGGCTTGAGAAGGAACCGTAATCGCATTCGATTGAGTCTTCAAGGTCAGCACCGTATCCACGTACTGTCCTGGCCACAATCTCCGATCTGCATTGACGAACTCACCCTTGAGTTTGATCGTACCCGTCGTCTGATCCACGGAGTTATCGAAGAAACTGAGGGTACCGGCTGCGGGCACATGCGGATCGTTCGGGACGGCAGCCTCGACGCGGAGTTTTCCATGTGCTGACAATTGCTTGATTTCACCTAGGTATTGTTCTGGCACGGTAAAAGTCACATAGATTGGCTGCACCTGATTGATATTTACGAGAGGCGGGTTGTCATTTGCTTTGATCATATTGCCTCTGTGAACAATCAAGTTTCCGGTCCTGCCATTGATTGGTGAATAAATGGAGCAATATTGAAGCTGTACGCGCGCATTTTCTACAGCGGCCTTATCGGCCTCCACTGCAGCCTCCAACGCGGATGCAGAAGTTGCAAACTGGTCATACGCTTCTGAGGAAACAACACCGGCTTTTACTAGCGCCTCATATCGTTTCTGCTGAGCGCGCGCATTCGCTGCCTGTGCCTGGTCATGCACAAGATTGCTTTCCTGCTTTTTCAGCTCCGCCTCGAACGGCCGTTTGTCGAGGGTGAATAAGATTTGTCCCTTCTTAACGTCGTCCCCCTCTTTGAAGTAAACGCCGATAAGTTCACCGGTAATTTGAGTTTTGACAGCAACCGTGGAATACGCCTCGACCGCGCCGATCGCACGTACCTGAATGGGTATGTCCTTTTGCTCCACAAGTGTTGCGATTACTGGAACGGGCGGGGCTTGGGGAGCCGCAGCTTTTGTGCGATCACACGCGGTGAGGCCGACAAGCACGCAGAAAGCTGTGACTGTCAGCTCGGTTCGACGTCTTGAGGAAGTAACCATAACCTTAAGAGTTTCGCTGTCCGTTCTTCTTGCCGTTCCTGAAAATGGGCAATGATGCGCCGTTAGCACGACCCCCGCAAGCGTTTACGAGCATCCCCCTAAGCCAGATTTCCGCAATGGTTCGACTCACTACCGCCGGGTCAAAACTCTGATAACGCTTGCCGCCGAACAGTTCCTGCACCCAAGAATAGTAAACGGCCATCCCGAGAAATCCGCGGGCCGCCAGGAGTGGATCCACCTTCCTGAAAATACCTAGTTCGATTCGTTCTCTGATAAACCCAGCAAGAACGTCGTAGTAGCCCGAGATGTAGGTTCGAAAAAATCGATCTGACAATGTGTGATTCTCAAGTGCGCTAAAGAGCAGCAAACGCGAGAGCGTTTGATCCTTCGCTCGCTCCTCCAGCATGTCAGAACACAAGGTGGTGAACAGTTCTAAATCTTCTCCGCAGAATTGAAGTTTCTCTCTCAGCCGCTCGCGCGGTGCCAGCGTTTCAATCTTCCTTTGGATGACTGCCCAATACAGGTTGTCTTTGGTACGAAAATGCCGAAAAACAAGTGCCTCGTTGATACCGGCTTGCTGAGCAATCTTCTTGGTGGTGGTTCCTTGATAACCGCACCGGGCAAACAGCGGTGTTGCCACATCGAGAATTTGTTCGCGCCTGCTGGCGGCGGAGTACCTGACTTGCTGGGTAGCCATACACGCAACGCCCTGGTAAGTGGTTACTTACTTTATGTTTGCCCTTACAGCTTGTCAAGATTTTCTAAGGTCTCGCAGGTGTAAACTTCGCGACCTTCAGAGGAATAGAAGAATCTGATCATTAGAGGCGAAAATGAGCACAGGAAAGTACACCTCGGATGCACCAAGAATCGTCATCGTAGGGGCCGGATTTGGGGGGCTTAACGCCGCGAAAGGGTTAGCCGAACAAAATGCTCATATCACCATCGCCGATCGCAGGAATCACCACACATTTCAGCCATTGCTGTATCAGGTGGCCACTGCAGGGCTGTCGCCGGGAGAAATCGCGGCCCCAATTCGATGGATTTTTCGAGGACGAGACAACGTCGAGGTCCTGTTGGAGGAAGTCGTAGGGTTTGATCTCGATCGCCGACTGGTAAAGACTTCGGAGCAAGAACTCCCATACGACTATCTTGTCGTCGCAGCGGGCGCGAGTCACGCATATTTCGGACACGACGACTGGGAGATTCTCGCCCCCGGACTTAAGACAATTGAGGACGCCCTGGAAATCCGACGACGCGTCCTTCTCGCATTTGAACTCGCGGAACGCCAGTCTGCCAGCGGGATGGGTGACATTCCTCTTCGGTTTGTGATTGTGGGAGGAGGGCCAACCGGTGTCGAGCTCGCTGGAACCATCGCTGAGATTGCCAGCCACGCATTGACCCACGAGTTTCGGTCGATCGATCCAAAGCGAACGCATGTCACTCTGATTGAGGGAGGACCTCGCGTTCTTGCGGCTTACCCCGAGGATCTATCACGAAGCGCGCAAGAGCAATTGCGGCGTCTGGGGGTCGAAGTTCGGACCAACGAAATAGTGACAAAGGTGGAACCGGGGATCATCCACATCGGCGAAACCACGGTAGCTGCGTCGGTAATCCTATGGGCTGCGGGTGTGGCCGCTTCTCCCCTTGGTAAAAAACTTGGCGTTCCAGTTGACCGGGCGGGAAGGGTGCACGTGCAACCCGATCTTACTTTGGCGGGCCGTCCAGAGGTCTTCGTAATTGGAGATTTGGCCGCCCTGAATGATGAATCCGGCAAGCCCTTGCCGGGAGTGGCGCCTGTTGCAATTCAGGAGGGTCAATTCGTCGCTCGCACAATCAAAGGAGACATAGCGGGAAAGCCTCGTAAGAAATTCAAGTACTTTGACAAAGGCAGTCTGGCCACCATTGGACGCGCGGCTGCCGTTGCGGACTTTGGGAAAATACACATTTCCGGTTTCTTCGCTTGGATTTCTTGGCTCTTTGTTCACATTTTCTTTCTGATCGGATTTCGGAATCGCCTGCTAGTGATGATTCAATGGGCGTGGTCATACTTCACTTACCAGCGAGGCGCACGCCTGATTACTGGCGACACCATGCTTCCGGGCTGGACGGGTACTCACGCTTTCACCGGCCCGTCCGATGCCGACAATCATGGCGATCGCGCAGATAAGGCCAAGGCCGAAAAGCTACGGGCATAAGCGCTTTCATGAGCCGATATAATCACCTCATCGCCGCAGCTGATTTTGCGGGAAGGCAGAACAGCTGCACCAACCCATGAGGCGCTTCGTCGCACTGCGCAGTTCGGTCTCCACGATCATTCTCGCTTATGTTCTTGGATTGGTTCCCGCCTCTGCTGACGTTTTAAAGATTGTTATCAATGACGCGATTCATCCGATCACCGATGAGTACGTGGGACGCGCGATAGCTGCTGCCGAAGCAACCCATGCGGAAGCACTCTTGATCGAGATCAATACACCCGGAGGTCTGGTTTCGTCCACGCGGGAGATCATCGAAAAAATCCTCGCTTCACCAGTCCCAGTCGTTATCTACGTTACGCCCAGTGGCAGCCGCGCTGCGTCTGCCGGATTTTTCATTCTGGAGTCAGCCGACGTTGCAGCCATGGCACCGGGCACGAATACCGGCGCTGCACATCCGGTCACGTTGGGTGGCGACAAGATCGACGAGGTGATGAAGCAGAAGATGGAAAATGACGCGGCGGCCCTTATGCGGTCCGTTGCCGATAAGCGTGGGCGGAACATTCAAGTGGCTGAAAGCGCTGTCCGAGAATCCAAATCTTTTACAGACAAAGAGGCTCTTTCTCAAAAGCTGATTGACTACATTGCTTCTAGCGAGGCAGACCTGTTCCGCCAGATGGAGGGCAAGACGATCACGCGGTTTGATGGAAAGACAAGCACCTTAAATCTAGCCGGTAAAACCGTGACGATCTTTGACATGACCCTTAAGCAGCGCATCTTGGCCTACATCATGGATCCGAACGTGGCTTTCGTGCTGCTCGCGATAGGCATGCTGGCAGTCTTTATGGAATTCAATCACCCCGGGGCCGTCCTCCCGGGCACGGTAGGCGTGGTGTTTCTACTGCTTGCTGTCTTTGCGCTCAACCTTCTTCCCGTTCGCTTTGCTGCTCTGGGCATGATTTTAGGGGCTTTTGTGTTGTTTGCGCTGGAGGCAAAGTTCGTCTCGCATGGCGTGCTCACAATCGGAGGGATCGCGCTTCTGACGCTCGGAGGCTTAATGCTGGTTGATGCCCCGATTCCAGAAATGCGCGTCCATCTCTGGACGGCGTTGGCCGTAAGCGTACCCCTCGGGCTTATCACAGCGTTTTTAATGAGCATCGCATTACGTGCGAGACAGAACAAAGTTGTCACAGGCGTTCAAGGATTAATCGGGCAGGTAGGCGTAGCGCAGTCTCCGCTCACTCCATATGGCAAGGTCTTTGTCCACGGAGAGCTCTGGGACGCACTGTCGAGTGCCTCGGTGAGTGAAGGAGAAAGTGTGATTGTACGAGGCGTGGAGAACTTGCAGCTTCAAGTCGAACCAGCGGTTGCCCGTGACGCGGTCGCAGTCTCCGTCACTCCTTAACCAAAGTCGGTTCCAGCCGTCTCGAGAATTTTGCGAATCTGTTCTATATGGTTCACGTCGTGTCCCGCCATGTGGCGGGCAAGTCCTTCAACCGTAATGCGCCCCCGTTCGACGTGTACGCCCCATGAGTTCCACTGGTCAGCGGTCAACCGCTCGAGAAGCCGGAGATTTGCCTGCCTCAGGCTGCGATACAGATCAAGCGAATCCTCTGGAATCGATTCTGCGTTATTTGCCATCTGCGCCCAAGCATCTTGCTCAAATCCAGGGAGGGTGCAACCTGGGTTTTCGAGCATCTGCCGATAGCGCCAGGCGGTCGCAATTTCGTCGTCGGCCAAGTGGGCAAGAATTTCGGCAATGGACCATTTACCGGGCACTGGTGAACGATGAAGCACTTCGTCGGGCACGCCGCGTAGAAGATCGACGATCACGCCGGGCGACTCCCTCAGCATTTGAACATAGTCCCTGCCATGGGTGTAGGCGTTGAGCCTTGATTTGTAATCCTCGGAATCAACCATCATCGAAATATCCTAGACGAATCTGCAATCAATGCGGAAAAGCCAAATTTGACCGCAGCCAGCAATCGAAACCCGCACCTTGAGTGACAACTCTCCGCTTTTCTGATCACCAAATCGAATCGATTAATTGGGATACAATCCGCCCTATAAGGTTTCGTATTTGGGTTTGGAGGCGTCATGATGGGGATCTCCCTATCGACTATCGCACTTGTGATCGTAGCGATTTACTTATTGAGCTCCATTAAGATTCTTGCGGAGTATGAGCGAGGAGTAATTTTTCGATTAGGACGACTACTCGGGAAGGAGAAGGGGCCGGGAATAATTTTCGTGTTCGCACCAATCGATCGACTCGTTCGCATCTCCCTTCGTCAGGAAGCGTTGGAAGTCCCACCGCAGGACATCATCACCCGCGATAACGTCACCCTGAAAGTAAATGCAGTCATTTTTCTGCGAGTCATCGACCCAAACAAGGCGGTCGTCGAAGTTTCAAACTACGTTTACCAGACCTCGCAGTTTGCGCAAACTACTCTTCGATCCGTCCTCGGCGAACAAGAGCTTGATGAATTACTTGCTCACCGCGAAAAAATAAATGCCCGGTTACAGAGTATTCTTGACACACACACGGCACCTTGGGGCGTTAAGGTTGCAAATGTGGAAGTCAAGCAGGTGGACATGCCCGAGTCCATGTTGCGTGCCATGGCGAAACAAGCCGAGGCCGAGAGGGAAAAGAGGTCGAAAATCATTCACGCGGAAGGCGAGTTTTCAGCTGCGCAACGCCTGGTGGATGCGGCGAAGCTTCTGGCCACCGAACCCGTCAGCGTGCAGTTGCGCTATCTACAAACTCTAACGGAAATCGGCGTTGAGAAGAACACTACAGTGGTCTTCCCAGTGCCGGTGGACTTTTTCTCCGGTATTCAAAAGTTGATGGGAGGAACGGGCGCCAGCGGTCCCACCACAACCAGAGGCTAACCATTGAACTTCGTCTCGGATGCAACCATGGCCACTTCACAGGACACGGAAATTACCCTGGGCACGGGCAAGCTGCTCGTGTTCTTTTTTGCGCTGGTGATTGTCTGCGCGCTTTTCTTCGGTTTGGGATTTTCTCTCGGTCGCAACGCGTCCGCTGGACCAGCGTCCGTCGTGTCTTCCGCTGGGTCGCAGGGCGGTCGCCCAACGGCTGCCACAACCGCATCCCAGAAACCGGTTGCAGACATGAGCTTTTACAAGTCAGTCGAGCAAAAAACTCCGGACGCACAGCTAGCGACGCCGGAACCTCCATCAAACGCGGACAATGCGAGTCCGGCACCCGCCGCTAAAGCCGCCGCTGACCCGATGACTCCGCCCGCCCTGAGCGGCTACTTAGTTCAGGTTGCTGCCGTTACAAAACCTGAGGACGCTGAGGCGCTTGTGAATGCGCTGAAGAAGAAACAATACCCTGCGTTCGCGGTAAATAACACGGCATCCGACAAGCTCTATCGGGTACAAGTTGGTCCATATCCTGACATCAAAGACGCCGAAGCCATTCGCACACGTCTCGTTAGTGACGGATACAACCCAATTTTGAAGAAATAGCGGGTCAACGCCCACTAGCCATCGGAGAATCTTTGTTCTTTCCAGGGATCTCCGTGCATGTGATATCCATTCTTTTCCCAAAATCCAACTTGATCGCGGTCAAGAAATTCCATTCCTCGAAGCCATTTTGCGGATTTCCATCCATAAAGATGCGGAACGATTAGCCGAACCGGGAATCCGTGATCGGCAGAGAGCGGAAGACCATCGTGGTGGGTTGCCAAAATCACGTTATCGCGATCCAGATCATCGATCGGAATATTGGTTGTGTACCCTTCCTCGGCATGAATCAAAACATGTGAAGCGTCCGAGCTCGGCTTCACAAGTGCGAGCAGGTCTCTAATCGCCACGCCGCGCCAAGCATTATCAAATCGGCTCCAGCGAGTAACGCAATGAAAATCACTGACGCGCTCTGATTGCGGCAACTGACCGAATTCGACCCAGCTCAAACGCATCGGATTATCGACCAACGCGTAGACGCGAAAATCCCACTCGTCCGGATCAAATTTCGGAACGGACCCGTAATGCAGAACAGGCCACTTCAAAGTTAGGGACTGTCCCGGGGGAAGCCTACCGGCGTCTCTCATTGCGCGTTCACGATCTCGCCGCTCGTTGCCCTCAAACAGCATGCAACTCTCCTGCATTCGGTTTCCTGACGCTTGAAACATTGGAACGCTTGACCCAGAATGAATGTTGCTATATCGATTAACATGAATCTGGCGGCAATGGTATCAAACGGAGTAGACCTTCGAATGACCCAAACGGAGCAGTCACTAAATCGGTTTCTGCACGCAATAGCGGATCCAACTCGTCGGAAGATCCTAGCCACCCTTCGCGAGCGCGGTGGATGCTCGATTGATAAAGCGACGGGGCTGTGTGCCGTGGATATCGAGCAAAGGATTCACGTCACTCAGCCCACGGTGTCCCATCACATGGCGATCCTGAGCAAAGCAGGGTTGGTAGACGCAAAAAAGGAAGGCCTATGGCGCTGGTATCAGCGCAACGATAAAGCAATTGCGGAAATGACTAAGTTCTTGAAAGACAATCTGTAGGCGAATGCCCAAGCGACTATGAACCGGCTCTGGCCGTCTGTATTTTTTGAACTAGGCGGCGCGCGTGAGAAATTAGGTCCGCAACTTCGAAGGGCTTCACTAGTGAGGATATGTTGTTCTCTGCCATGAATGCCCGAACTTCGGGTTCAGGGACACTGGAAAACGTAAACATCAGATGCTTCTCCAAGCCGGGGCAGGACTCTTTTAACCACCGATAAACGTCTGGTGCATTCCATCCCCCAGGCATGCGGCCGTTGATCACAACAGCATCGAACATCTCCGCCCGCACACGGCTGCGCGCATCATCAGCGCTCATAGCAGTAACAACCTGGGCGCCAGAACCAACAAGTACGTCGCGCTCGAATTCGAGTACCGCCTCTTCGTCCTCGACCAGGAGAACCCGTCCCTCTAAGGCGAACTCGCGGCGAGGCGCAACCACTGGCTGGTCACTTGAAGCTTGTTGCCCTGACGCGGGTAGACGGACTTCTACTTCTGCGCCACCTTCCACGCGATTCCTCGCAAGGATATCGCCACCGTGCTCCTTGATAATTCCGTAACAAATGCTGAGCCCGAGTCCTGTTCCCTTGCCAACGTTCTTGGTGGTGTAGAAAGGATCAAAGATCCTCTTCGGGTCTTTGATCCCTGGTCCCGAATCGCTAAACTCCGCGCAAACATAACCGTCGCGTTGCGTCACACCGACTCGCATCGTTCCGCCGGAACCACTCTCAAGAATGGCGTCGACGGCGTTATTGATGATGTTGAGAAATACCTGCTCGAGCTGGTGCGGATCCGCTGTGACTGCCGGAAGGCCCGCGTCGATATTGCGTTCGACGGTGATGTTATTGACTTTCAAATCGTAGTCGCGGAGAGCCAGTGTTTCCTCGAGAACTCTGCCGACTTCCACCTCCTGCTTCTGAGGCTTTCGTTGACGAGCAAAAGACAGCAAATTCTGTACTACTCGATGGGTCCTTTGTGCCTGCTTGAATAGCTTGCGAACAAAATCGGACGCACGCTCGTTCAATCCCTCGTTTTCGAGCAGCTGCGCATACCCAAGAATGGCGGTCAGCGGGTTGTTGAGTTCGTGAGCCACGCCTGCAATGAGCTGACCAACCGCTGACATTTTTTCGCTTTGCAGCAACTGCTCCTGCGTCTTGCGCAAATCTTCATACGCTCGGCACGTTTCTTCGTAGAGTCGGACCTTTTCGATCGTCGTGGCTAGTTGCCGCCCGATTGCAACCATCAAATTCTCGTCGTTACTTGTGAACTCGCGCATCTCACGCGAACTTACACCCATAACACCGATCGGCCGGTCTTTGGACCAGAGCAACACCCAAATCCAGGAGGAGAGACCATCAGCTCTGAGGAACTCAGCAACGAGTGGCGGAAGGTGGGGCAGGAACTCTTGCGTGATTACCTCTGTCCGTGAACGCATTACGAGATCGCCGAAGCCGTCGGGAAGAGAAACTTCAGCAAAGCGCGCACGATCCTCACTCCTCTGTCCCCACCCGGCGCGCCGTCGGAAAACGGCGGCATCCGTTTCCGAGAGATAAATTGACCCGGTTTCAGCGCCGAAAAGCGAGACCACCTGCCTGAGCGTGAGGTTGAGGATTTCATCCAGATCGAACGACTGGGTGGCAATCACCGCCATTGCGTTTAAGGCGTTCAACTCGCGATTCCGCCGCCGCATTTCGTCTTCTGCGCGGCGCTTGCTGGTCATATCCAACAAGAAACCCTGGTAGCGCTCAATACGTCCGGACGCATCGCGCGTGGCAAAGCTGCTCTCCGCCGCGGTGAGCAGAGAGCCGTCTTTCTTGCGCATGGTCACTTCAAAATTACGCACGTAATTGTGCTGTTCAATCTCTCGTCGAAACAGGTCACGCTCGTCCATCGACGCATAAATCTTGTTGTCGATGTCAAGCGACATCAGTTCTTCACGCGTGTCGTAACCAAGCAGTTTGACGAAGGCGTCGTTGCAATCGAGTAGTTTCCCGTCCGGCGTAGCGACGAACACGCCCTCTTGCACCTGTTCGAACAACAGCCTGAACTTCTCTTCTGCCGCGCGACGGTCACTTGTGTCGCGCACAACGTGGATCGTACCCCGCTTCTGACTACCCTGTTCTGTGTACGAAGACGTGGACACCATGGCGTATCCACCGAAGCAAGGATCTGCACCCTCTACAAAGTCTGCGTCCCCTCTTGCGCAATATGGGCATTCACTCCATTTGCTCTGCTCGTGGGGAAGGATGTCTTCGCAGAGCTTTCCAACAACATCGGCTGGGGCCTGTCCCAGTCGTTGCAAGAGAGCTTGATTGACCTTTATCACTCGAAAATCGGCGTCGTGCGCGAGAATCAAATCTTGAATGGAATCGAACGTATTCATCCACTGCCGCTGCGAGCGCAATACCTGCTCGAGCAAGCGCAGATTCTCGACCGCCATACCCAGTTGGTTCGCCGTAGTCGAGAGAAAATCGATGTCTTCCGGCGAGAACGACCGGCCGTGAGACCATCCCATAGCCATTGTTCCGATTACGGATTTCTTTCCCAGGATCGGAACCAGTACGATGTGCCGGAGTTTCTCTTGTTTCAGCTGCTGATTCAGCGGCGCTTCTGTCGATGCCGCTTTTACAACCATAGGCGTCCCTTGCTGGAGAACCTGCTGCAAGGTGTCGTCGAGCCCAATTTGTCCAACCGTCCTAATGAATTCTGGCGATACACCGATGTGTTGGGCCACCACCATGCGGTCGCCCTCCAATACACGGAACCATGCGGCCTTGGCGCGCATCAATGACTGAAGCTCTTCTAGCGCGGTCTGCATCATCGGTCCATGTTGCTGCGCCCGCGCAATGCTCGTGGTCAGGTTATTCAAGACTCCCAGTCGCCTGGTCCGCACTTTGGAGTCGTCAAAAACCGTGAAGATCATCCCGAGGCCGAACAGCAAATCGGTCATTAAACTGGCCCAGTTTGGCCAGTGTGCGGTTACTGGAGGCCATTCAAGATGCAGAAGTAGCAAACAGGCGCTCACGAGCCACGGACCAATCTCCCAACGCCCCCATCGGTACCTCACAATCTGAACCGCCGCCGCAATTGTGACGATTCGGTAAGAGACCTCAAGGGCAACTCGAAGGACTATCGAGTCTGGCCAAAACATGACCCGAGTCGCCGCAAAACCCATGATTGCAACCGCAATCCCGAGGAGCGGGACCATTAGCTTCCGACTGTGCGTGTAGGTAAAAACTGCTGCAGCGAACAAGCAAATCGCTAGTATGAATTCAACTTGAGATATCGCCACCAATTCGCGGGGTAAGGTAGCGAAATTGCCTTCTCGTACTGTCCAACTCGATAGAAAATATGCCAGCCAGCCCAACATCCAGGTCAGAAGATAGCGTTCGCGGAAGGTGCGAAACACTAATATGCTTGCCGCCAGCATCACCAACGCGGCAGACTCCGGCGCGGTCAGCTTGGGGACGATTACGCCGCCCGCCATACTCCATACAGACCATGCTGGAATCATCATTGTTGAAATTGTCCGGGCACAATAAGGCCGTTTTGTTGATATCACGCCTTGCGCATACGCTCATGGGTTTTCCGTCCACCTTTGGTTACTTTCGGAACGTCGGAACTTCGTTAGAATTGGCGATAGACTGCACAGGTCAATCATGGGGAATGAACGACTGCCCGAACGCGTTCTCGTCGTAGACGACGAGGAACCAATCCGTGAAGTGGTCAGCACTCTATTGAGCTCTGCTGGCTACAAATGCAAACATGCGGGCTCTGGACTTGAAGCTTTAGCCCTGCTTGATTCCGGCGAAGAGTATGAATTGATGCTCTCCGATCTGATGATGGCCGAACTCGATGGGATTGGCTTGCTCGAGCGTACCAAGGAACGCTACCCCGATATGCCCGTTGTCATGGTTACCGCCGTGCACGACATCTCAGTCGCGCTAGCGGCCATTCGAAATGGTGCCTACGACTATCTCTGCAAACCATTCGAACGTGAGCAATTGCTGGCAACCGTTCGTCGCGCTCTGGAGAATCGTCGTCTCAAACTTGAAAATCGCGCCTATCAAACTCGACTCGAAGAGCTGGTGGCTGCACGTACGGAGCAGTTAGAACGCTCGTACGACATCACTTTGCAGGCACTGGGCGATGCGCTTGATCTCAAAGACGCAGAAACCGAAGGACACTCAAAGCGCGTCACAGCTTTTACCATCGCGATCGCCCGACAGATGGGAATTCCAAAACACCAAGTGAATGTCATAGCTCGCGGCGCTTTTCTTCACGATATTGGAAAGATGGCTATCCCGGACGACATCCTTCGAAAGCCGGCAAAACTGACGACCGAAGAAATGCAGGTCATGCAGGAGCACTGCTACCACGGATATCAAATGATCATCCGTATCCCATTTCTCGGCGAGGCGGCCGAGATCGTGTATTCCCATCAGGAGCGTTACGACGGAACAGGTTATCCGCGTCAACTTAAAGGGGAGGAAATCCCTCTCGGTGCACGTATATTCGCGATCGCGGACACGCTTGACGCGATGACATCCGACCGACCGTATCGAAGGGCAAAGTCCATGGCGGAGGCTCGAAAGGAAATCAAGGATTGGGCTGGCCGCCAGTTCGATCCCAAGATTGTCGAGGTGTTTCTTGGCATGGACGACAAAATCTGGGAAGACCTGCGCAACGAAATAAACTCTCATCGATCGGGCTTCGGCGCCGGCGCCGGTTCCTGATCCGGCCTGCGCCTTCAGGCAGCCAATACGCCATGCCTTACATCCAATGACCCACAGGCAGCTCGTGCACTAAACGTGCACTAAGACGTAAGAGGGGTGAGAAACCATGACCAAAACCTGGTCACTCGTGTCCACGTGTTTAATCCTAGTGTTTTGCTCAGCTTCATTCGCGGAGCAACCCCCGAACCCTGCCGTCACCAACTCTCTACCTGAAGGAACCACCTTCCTTGTTCGCCTCGAGGACCGCCTGGACACAAACAAGCTTCAGCAGGGCAAGCGTTTTAAGGTGAAACTAGGTGAAGATTTGATCGCCCCCAATGGAGCCACAATTTCGCGAGGAAAAAAGATTAAGGGACACGTTAGTGCCGTTGAGAACGGGCTCCACGCAGGCATGCTCTTGAGCTTCGATGAGATCGAAACCAATCACGGGTGGGTGCCGTTGGTGGCCACCATCACCGGTGTCCCAGGAGAGCATGCAGCCAAGACGGACGAAGAAGGCGATATTCAGCGCAAGGGAATGAATAAGAAAAGAATGATTGAGACCGCGGCGGTGGGAGCGGGTATTGGCGCGATCGGCGGCGCAGCCGCAGGCGGCGGCAAGGGTGCAGGAATTGGCGCAGGTGCAGGCGCTGGCCTTGGCGCACTCGCTGGTGTCCTTACCGATCGCAATCTCCGTTTGGAAAAAGGTACCACCCTCGAAGTGCGGCTCGACCGACAACTTCAAGTGCCCACACACTAACCGTGCTCTACGAATCTGCGCTTCGTAAATTCCAATTGCGCCGGTGTGTCGTCTCCTTTAGAGGCAACATATAGAGGCAACCGGCCGCGTTCGCCTCTTTGATCCATGTACAATCGTGCCGCTCTAGAAGGAGACGGCCATGAAATTTGCGATCTTACTTTTGACTCTCACTCTCACTTTTTTCACTGCAGCGAATGCGCAAGACCGACCCACTGTGACCGCTCAACCAAACAGCGTCTATGTGGGAGCTGACGGGAAGTTTGAGACTGCGCCAGACACCGCCCTAGTGCAATTCAACATCAGTACTCAGGCAGACACCGCGAAGGCGGCGTATGACGCCGCTTCCACGCAGGCTGAGCAAACCCGCCAGGTATTGAAAGCGAACGGCATAGACCCAGGAAACGCAGAGATAGGATATTTTTCGGTGCAACCCACCTATGATTGGAAAAATCCCAAGCGTAAAATTCTGGGGTATCAGGTTACTTCCACCGTATCTCTGAAGTTGAAAGATTTCGCAAAGATCGGCCCCATCACCCAACAATTGGCTGACGCTGACGTGAGCCAGGGTCAGAATGTCAGTTATACCCTCGAGAATGTGGATGAGGCCAAGAACAAAGCCGTTGAAGATGCTTACCGGCGCGCCCGTGGGTCCGCAGAAACCATCGCCAAGGCGGGCTCTCGCGCTCTCGGCGAACTTTCTTACGCCTCTGTGGATACGTTTGAGAACATACGAGTGATGCCGATGGCTCGCACCGCGATCATGTCCGCGGCCGCAGCCGCTCCCCCTCAACAAGACTTCACGCCACAGCAGGTGACCGTGACCGCGCACGTGAATGCCGTATTCGCTCTGAAATAGTTGATGCACACAGATGAAGTGCAAAGAATTTCAGTTGCAGTCATGCCCGTGCTCTGCGTCTCTGCGGCTGCGATCGAAGAGAAAACCACATTTGGGCGCAACAAATGGTGCGTATTCGCATCACTCTCTGGTAGTATCGCTTGCCGAGGGGGTTCCACATGGCAAATCTGTCCCAACTTGTAATTGACTTAGAGGCACAACGTAAGCAGGCAAAGGACGACTTAGATCGTCTGGATGTTGCAATTGCGACACTGAGGAAGTTGAATGGTCGAGGCGGAAACGTATCCAGTATCAGTTCAGCACGCCGCGGTCGTCGTCGGCTCTCTCCTGCTGCACGGAAGAGAATTGCAGACGCACAGCGCGCGCGCTGGGCAAAATGGAAACAGCAACAGAAACGGGCCGCCTAAGCTCGTTGTAACACGCATAACACGATAAAAGCCCGCTCCGAGCGGGCTTTATTATTTTGGTCAAAGTCAGGGCTGGGTCCCACACTCACATGGCTCGCGTTGTGGCGGTCTCGCGTTTGAATGCAATGCTAATCCCGTCGCACCTACCGCTTGACCGAAGGCCATGGTGGGCAGTGCAGGACTCGAACCTGCGACCTCCTGCTTGTAAGTCTTCCGACCCGCGTATGCTGGGGCATGCAGAAATGGCGAAATCAGCAATAGGCATGCCCCTTTCACACACCTTTCGCTGTTTCTGCCCCTTCCTGCTCTTCCCTGCTATAACCCCTTTCATGGGGCAGTTTTGTGGATGGATTTGTGGATGGGATTTTCGTTGACTAGCGCATGCCCGCTGTGTACCATATTTGGTACGTAATGCAGAAGGCCCTGCAAGAACGGCGAGAGCGGCCGGAAAAGAAAGTGCAGGCTTTCTTCTACAGGACAGAGGCTGGCGGCGAGCCTCTTCGGGAATGGTTGAAGAATTTGCCGAGATGGATCACAAGGTTGATTGGGGAAGATATAAAGACTTGCGAATTGGGGTGGCCAGTTGGAATGCCGACTTCGAGGCCTTTGGGCGATGGTCTCCATGAAGTTCGGACCAATTTGCCGGATGGCCGAATATCAAGAGTCATCTTCTACATCGACCAGAACCAGCGCATGGTACTTTTGCACGGTTTTTTCAAGAAGACGAGAGGGCTGCCAACAGCCGATCTAGCCTTGGCCAAAAAAAATAAAGCGAAACACGAGGGGGTACTAAGGTGAGCACACCTAAACATTTCGATCTTACTGGTTCATCCTTCGATAGTTTCCTCGAACAAGAAAATCTTCTGAACGAAGTAGGGGCGGTTGCCATGAAGCGCGTGATCGCATGGGAACTAAAGAGTGCCATGAAAGACAGGAACGTCACGAAAACTCAAATGGCTGCACAGATCGGGACCAGTCGCAGTCAGGTCGACCGTCTTCTCGATCCCGAATATGTTGGCGTCAGCATAGAAACCGTCGCACGCGCAGCAAACGCCGTAGGAAAAGACTTCCGTTTTCGGATGGTTAATCGCAAAGATTCACGCCCGGTACGTGCACGTAAAGCCGCCGCTGGAAGGTCTGCCTAAAAAAGCCTGCATCGCGATGCCGAATTGACAGGCTTTCCCAAAGTTCTTTCAATCCCCGCGTTTTCGTCCGCGATTTTCAGCCCGCCGCCATGCATAAAACGCGGCCTGACTCCCGCCACTGACTTGCGGCCTTCGCCGTACCGAAGCCAGAGTGCTGCATTCTCCAAACCATCCCATCCCATTGTGCGAACAGATCGCGTGGCGTCAAATTCCAGGCAACAATCCTAAATAGTGAGACACCGCCATTTCACTCGTTGACCCGAATTTTGGCGAACAAACGGCGCAAGCTTGTGAGAACGCCTGTTAACAACAATTGATCGCTGCCATACTCCCCCGCTTAATGGGAAGGGTATCCCGGATGTTCTGGTTATTGGGTCTCGGCGCAGGATCCGTCGCATACGGTCTGAGAGGGGAGCGTATTCCCGGCAAGTTCATCACCATCATCGGCAACGACAGCGATAATGGACTCCGGGTCTCGGAACGAGCATTTTGGATGGTTTCGGGCATCTGTGAGTTGGCGCTTGGGCTTATCCAACTAGCCGCCCGATTCAAGGCTGCGTAGCCTTAACGCTCACGTCACTGACAAACACATCGCTATTGCACTCATTTGCCCGCCTGACGGTTGTTGGTGTAATCGCCTGATTTCGACAGTTGACCGGGGATTCGCAACAACTGGTTTAGAATGCCCGTGCCATGCGTGGACTAAAGTTCGGTGGCTTGCTGCTGGTTAACCTTGCTGTCGCCGTAATCGGAACGGCGATTCTGACTACGGAGTTGCAGAGAGTGATTCCGTCTCATTCGTTCACGGCAATAATCTGGAAGGAATTCATTTTCAGCATCGTCTGTGCAGCTTTTATCGGCTTCGGCGTGTGGCGAACTTGGCGAAATTCTGCGGCGAAGTGGACGTGGATTCTGCCAGCAATATGGTTTGCATTTGCTACCTGACAATCGCTGGGCACAGCGACGCGTGGGGTCGCCTTTCCGGTTTTGGCGCTGGGAGCATTCTGAGTGCGCCGGACGTCAGGCGCTTTTTCTTGTTCACCGTTCCGCTGGTTCGTGCCGTCTCTTATTCTGTTGGCGCATACCTATCATCGCTGCTGTACCCGGCACCTGTGGTTCACGCGTGATGCGTCTTTGGTGAAACATCGCCATTTCACTCATTGACCCGGATTTTGGCGAACAAATGGCGCAAGCTTGTGAGAACGCCTGTTTTCGACAATCACCGCTCGGGCCACGAGGTTCGCAGGCCGCGACATTGGCATAATAGGGGCAGGGGTGCGCCTCCTATGGCTTTGATCTCGGATACCTTGGTCACGTCGCTGTTGAATGGCCGATACGTCGCGTCGATTGCAACTCAGAACGCAGACCGATCCATCCACATGGTCGCGGTCTGGTACTGGTTTGATGGTTCACGCATATACATAGCTACATCCTCGCGCAGCCGCAAGGTTCGAAACTTGCAATCAAGCCCAAGCGTTTCCTTAATGATCGACGCTCGCGACCCGGCGGCATCTTTTGGCGTCAGCATCGTTGGAGTTGCGCAGATCTTGACGGGCGATCCATCGCGGGACTGGAATGCGCGGGTGCATCGGAAATATTTGAGCGAAGATGCACTCAAGGACGCGGGGGTAGGCCCGGTGTTCGCAGCTTGGGATGACGTCACGATCCAGATAACTCCGACCTCCGTTATCGCTTGGGATATGCGCCAAGTCGATCGCCAAGTCTTTCACAGTGCTTTTGAGAACCACCCCACGTACCTGTTAGCGGTGGAACGCTAGCAATCGGAGTTGGCGAAATATCGCGATTTCACCAACTACTTTGCCCGGCCCGTTTCGCAGTAGTTGGTGAAATCGCCTCTTCTCAACAAGCAGGGCGCTTACAATCCAACTAGCTGTACGGTACACGCGGTGTGTCCCAACGCTGCAGGGAAAAACGAGGGCACTATATGAGGGAAGTCGCAATTGGCCTGGTGGCAGTGGGCTTGCTGGCAAGTTCTGTCCTCCCGATGGAACCTCGTGCACAAGAACCAGCGAAACTTGCTCCCCAGTTTTACAAACTGGTTGGACGATGAGCAGGTCCGTGTTATTGATTACCACCTGAAACCCAGAGAGAAAGAACCGCTGCATTCGCATCCGTCTGGCGTGCTCGTTTACTACTACACCGACGCGAAAATGCGAGTTACTTTACCTGACGGCACGAATACAGCCGTCAATAAAGCTGGAGATGTGGTTTGGCGCGAACCCGGTGACCCACTTCGCCGAAAACAGAGGCAGTAACGAGGTACATGCGCTATTGGTAGAACCAAAGGTCTCGTGCAAGGCTTCTGAAGGTCCGGGTCCGACCCCGAACTCCCGTTCAGAGGACACCAACGAACCCGTACCCGCACGCCTTGAGCCTCACCATCGGTTTAGGTACGAAAACCAATACGTTCGAGTTTTGGAGGTCAGTCTCAAACCGGGCGAAAGCTCATTCTTCCACACGCATTCACATGATGACTTGTACCTGACGTTGGCAGATGCGGTGGCTAGGCTGCAAAAGTGGGGCGAGAACTGGGGGCCAGAGACGACCTTCAGGGCAGGAGAAGCAAGCGTTGACAACGCATCGAAGAATCCATTCAGCCATCGACTGAAGAACGTCGGAAAGACGATCTTCCACACTCTGAATATAGAATTTTGTCCGTTTGACAACCAATACCCTAAGTAGGGATAGGCTAGCAGAGCGCGGGATCACTGAGGGTTGGCGGGTAACCCCACTCAGTTGGTGAAATATCGCCATTACACTCATTGGACAGGATTTTGGCGAACAAATGGTGCAAGCTTGTGCTAACGCCTGTTAACGTCAGTTGGCCTTGCCTGACTGTCGGAAATCGACCTATCATCTCGGTACAAAGCTCGCAGCGAATGCTCATTGTTGCGTCGATCATTGGTCTTGCACTTGTCAGCGGCCCGGCCGGCTCGCAAACCAACAAATATGAATTCAACGATTCCCATTTTCATTTAACCAACAATATTCAAGAGGGCCCCAACATCCACGAATTTTTGAACATGATGGGGACCAAAGCTGGACGTGTGGCCATCTTCGGCGTTCCGCTGCAGCAACAGTGGTCGTACCGCACTGACGGGGACCGTGCCCCGACGTATTACCTGCACTCTGACGCTCCGCTGTACTACTACTCGTTTACCGATGCTTCGATCGCTATGGCATACAAGTCGCTGACCAACGAACAGCAGGCGCGTTTTGATCCGATGATCACCGGCTTCAACCCAACGGACATGTATGCGGCGGATCACATCCGCAGAGTACTCGAGACATTCCCCGGCGTGTTCACGGGCATTGGTGAATTTGTTGTTCACAAGGAATTCGTGGCTGCGAAGATTCCGGGCGAAGTCGCCAGTCTTCGGAACCCGGCGCTTGATCGTGTCCTCGATTTCGCGGCTGAAGCGGGCCTCATTGTCATCCTCCACAACGATATCGACATTCCTTTCGCCAGCGTGGTCACAAAACGAGACACCGAACCGGCCTACTTCAACGACATAAAAGCCCTCTTCAAGCGCCATCCCAACACCACGATTATCTGGGCGCATACAGGCCTCGGCCGGGTAGTCGCACCTGCGAGGAACCACGTTGCACTCATCGAAGAGATCCTGCGCGATCCCGACTGCCGCAACGTCTATACCGACCTCTCCTGGGACGAAGTCGCCAAATATATCGTCGCAACCCCAGAGGTCGCCAAGCAATGGGCCAATCTGATCCAGCGTTATCCGGATCGCTTTTTATTCGGCACGGATTCCGCTGCGCCCACTGACCAGTCAAAATATCTCAAGGTCTTCTATCAATACGACCCATTGTGGAAGGGCCTAGACCCAGAAACCTCACGGAGAGTCCGCCTCAGCAATTTCGAACGCCTTTTCGACGAAGCTCGCCGCAGAGTCCGCAAGTGGGAGTCCACCCACACCGTTACGCCGTGATCCATGTGGGGCGCTTGGTCTAAAGCACACCACCCGTGAAATGGGTGCCGGAGGCAATCCTAACGATTTTTAAAATGCCGTGTTGTTGCTAGCCTTGGGATCGACAATCCAGGGACTGCACCTGTCATTCATTGGTGTAACATCGCGATTACACCAACTACCCCTGAATGCGGCAAATGTCGGGAGTCGGGGCTTGTGCCCTCTGGCCGAGTTTCACTTGCCCGCCCGCATTCGCAAGGAAATGAGACCGACGAAACCTTGCCGACCTCGCCTTTATCCACGCCGATTCGTCCGTCGCCCTATATAGCGAGGCGAGCATCTCGCTGAACGAACCAAACCTTTTTCGCGTTGAGTTCGACCTCGAACTCTCTTGCGCAATAAGGACAGCGAACGTAGTGCAAGTGGGGGGGCCCGCATTCGTATCGAACGATGATTCCTCGTAGGGCGTTGCCGGTGGCTTGACAAGCAGGTGAGTTGCAGTAGACGCAGGAAGCGGCAACGTATTTAGTTCGGCTGGCCGTTAATCGTTCCCGTTTGAGGACAGCCAAGGTGCGCAACGCGTCCTCGATAGCCTGAAGTTCCGCTTCGTTCTCCGCGCTATCCTTCAGATTAAGCGACCGCACCGAGAGTGTCTCTTCTGCTTCCTTTACTCGTTCTGGCAGTCGCGCATTGTCAGCCTCCAGTACAGTAGCTATATACAATTTTTCCCAAGGGAATCGAGCAGGAATGGGCGAACGTTGGCCGGTCATTTCGGCCTCCTAGCGGACGTTTACGCACAGGAGGTCGTTGCCCAGAGTGGGCTCGCGGCAAGATGTGTGGGCGTTCTTATTGGATCACCAATCGCGCAGGAACACAATCGGGGACGGTTCAAGAAAAAGCCCCTTGATCAGAGGGGCGTATCGGAGCGAAGCCCGCGTCTTAGAAGACAGCGTTTGGCTTCACCGAAAGAATACAAACGAGCGCGAAAACGGGTCTGTTCAAAATTGCACACTTCCTTCGGCCGACTCTTCACCCCTCACTGCCGAGCGGCAATTAATTTTCCGCTATGGTGTGCTGCGAACATCGGACAACATCTGCGATTTCATGTCGATATATCTGTCAAATAGCGGGCAGACGACAGTGATCAACATTGCTCAGAAATTTATTTGGTTGCCGTGTAAATTCGCGTTCTCAAGGAAATGGAGGCCTCGCTATGGCCCCGAACCCAGGAATTTCCGATTGGCGAACAATCGCTGAACAAATCACGGTCGAGACGGACAGGCAAAAGCTGTGTGCTTTGGTTAATCAGCTTTGCTCTGCTCTAGACGAAGAGGCAAAAAGGAAAGGACCGACTATACCGCCTTCGTTTCCTCGACAGCCGCCTACAACGACAGCAGCCATTGCTGAGGTGCGTAGCTAACTGTTGAGAAATCGCTATTTCACTAACAACTGCCTGCCGGCTGCTCTTTTCGAGTCGTTGGTGTAATCGTCTGTTAACGTCAACTGAGTTGAGATACTTTGACCGAGACTCTTACACTAACCCGAAGGTTGGAGCAGTATGGACTCGCAGACCCATTGGGAAAGAATCTACGGCAACAAAGCTCCGGACGCCGTCAGCTGCTACCGTCCCCATCTTGAACCGTCGCTGGAATTGATACGACGAGCCGCTCCTGACCCTTCTGCATCCATCATTGACGTTGGCGGTGGCGAGTCTACGCTAGTCGATGACCTCATCGCTCGAGGATACGAGAACATAACCGTCCTTGATATTTCGAGGATTGCCATTGACGCGACTCAGCGGCGATTGGGAGCGGTCGCAGGTCACGTCCATTGGCTTGTCGCCGATATCACTCACACGCAGCTTGAACATGGAGCTTACGACATATGGCATGATCGCGCTGTATTTCATTTTCTGACCTCCCCAGAGGGACGTGTAGCCTATGTTCGTCAGGTCGCCAACGCGGTCAAACCCGGAGGGCACGTGATCGTCAGCACATTCGGGCCAGAGGGGCCAATGAAATGCAGCGGTCTGGACGTAGTCCGCTACGATGCAGAAACACTACATAGCGAGTTCGGCGTGCATTTTCGACTGCTGGATAGTTCCAAGGAATTGCACCACACACCTTTTGGCACAGTCCAACAGTTTCTGTATTGTTTTTGCAGGGTCGAATAGCGCAAAAAAAAACGACACCGCTAATCGCAACAAGTCCTCGCTCTCATGCCATCAAACCCTTCTTTGGCAATGATGGGAACCATGATCAACCCCGCCAGTGGATCAGCCCACCACCACTCCACGACTGCGTTGAAAAGCAGCCCGATCAACAGAATGGCGGACAAGTAGACGCAGAAATCGGTCTGCTTGGCATCGGCGTGCATGGCTGCACTTCCAAGTTCGTTTCCCACTTTCTTCTTTGCCCGAGAGAGCAGTGGCATTACCACGAGCGAAACACAGGCCAAGATGATTCCGGGAATGCTGTGTTCGGGAGCTTTCTTGCTGATTAAGTCGGAGATGGACTCATAACCAACATAAGCGGCCAGTGCTAAAAAGCAGACGCCCACGATCCTCAGGCTGAGCTGCTCGTTGCGTTCTCGCCTTCGTACGTCCGCGTCAACTGACATCCGCCACAGCAGCACGGTGCCCGATGTGACCTCGATGAAACTATCAATTCCGAATCCCACTAGTGAGATGCTGCCCGCAAGTGCCCCTGCGACCAAAGCGACCAAACCTTCCAAGCTGTTCCACGCGATCGTGAAATACTCCAATCGTTTCCCGCGTCGGGCCACGGCTTGGCGATCTAGGGCAATCTCCATTCCGAGAGCATACCAAGACTCGGCACAAGAGAAGGGGTGAACGGCTACGTCCTCGCTTCGTTCGTTGCTCCCCATTCCGCTAGCCATTTAGGATAGTTTTTATAGATTTACGACGGCCGAATCAGGCATAGAGTGAGTCTGTGTTCCGGCTCGAAAACGAACTTGAGCAAAGAGACTACGTCACGCCGCGATTTTCTGAGGGTAGCCGGAATAGCTACATGCGCGGTGCCGCTTTCGTCGAGAAGTTCCTTCGGTTTAGCTGAGACGGCGGCACCCCAACAAGCAGGCTTGCGTTCGCCGGACTACGTTTTGCACATCGCCGCAAGCCCGGTTGAAATCGCCCCCAAGCATATCTTCTCGACAACTACTTACAACGGCAAGTTCCCAGGCCCTTTGTTGCGTTTCAAAGAAGGTCAGCCAGTGATCGTCGAGGTGCACAATGACACGGACGCTCCTGAACAACTACATTGGCACGGGCAAATGGTTCCTACTGCCGTGGATGGCGCGGCGGAAGAGGGAACGCCTTTTATCCCCGTACACGGAATGCGTCGTGTCGTGTTCACTCCGCGTCCATCCGGTTTTCGTTTCTATCACACGCATAATCGGGCAGGTGCCGATCTCCACGCTGGCCAGTACAGCGGCCAGGTCGGACCTGTCTATATCGAACCCAAGCACGAGCCAGGGAGTTACGACCGGGAAGTTTTTCTCGTACTCAAAGAGTTCGAGCCGTCTTTCAGTCAGGGTGGGGACATGGCGCAGGATTTTCTGAGTCCCACCACGCGAGTAAAGGAATTGGAAACATCTGGCGAGTCCGCGATGAAAACCTCGCTCGCGAAGGGGATGCCGCACGGCTATGAAGTGGGTTATCGGTACTTCACCATCAACGGTCGCATGTTGGGGCATGGCGAGCCCGTGCGGGTGAAACAAGGGGAGCGCGTGCTCTTTCATGTTCTGAATGGCAGCGCGACTGAGATCCGCAGCCTAGCGTTGCCGGGGCACTCTTTCAAGATTGTCGCGTTAGACGGCAATGCGGTTCCGACGCCTGCCGAAGTTCCTGTACTTTGGCTGGGAACGGCTGAATGCACTTCTGCCATCGTCGAGATGAAACATCCTGGTGTCTGGATCATGGGTGATCTCGCGGATGATGATCGCGGTCACGGCATGGGCATTGTCGTTGAATATGCGGGCCACAAAGGAACGCCGCGCTGGATACCACCGAAGCCGTGTCATTGGGACTATTCGCTCTTCGCGAGAGCCGGGGCCACTGCACTCTCCCCAGACGAGTCGTTCGAGATGACGTTTGCAAAGGACAATGCCGCCGAGGAAGGTTTCAACCGCTGGACGATTAACGGGGTCGCTTACCCGATGACCCAGGGAGTCGTCCCTGCCTCATTTCACTTGAAGCAAGGCAGACGCTACCGTATCCGCATGCTAAATGCCAGCGACGACATCCATCCCATCCATCTCCATCGTCACAGTTTTGAACTCACCAAACTCGCCGGCAAGACGACCGCTGGTGTGATGAAGGATGTCGTCATGGTGGGCGGATATCAGGAAATCGAAGTGGATTTTACGGCGGATAATCCCGGACTTACGTTGTTCCACTGCCATCAACAGCTGCACATGGACTTTGGCTTCATGACCCTGTTCGATTACGTGTGAACAGGGTTGACTGTACATCCGCAATAGAAGCCCCTTTGTAGATCACGTCCGGACATCGGATGCATTAGTTGGTTTACTACACGCTTAAAGAAGTGGCTGTGGCGGAAAGGAATCCTATGTCCAGAATCATGCTGGGGACCATATGCGGTTTGGTGTTCGGGGCTATCGACATCGGAATGATGCTGCCGATGAGCTTCCCCGATAAAAAGGCTGCAATCACCGCGGCTTTCATTGCGCGGTTTGGGATTGGATTCGTAATCGGCGCGGCCCGTTTGCCTTGGCCAGGCTGGGCGGTCGGCCTATGCTTCGGTCTGCTGCTCAGTGTTCCCGATGCTCTAATCACAAAGGCTTATGGGCCGATCATCGGCATGGGGGCTGTCGGCGGAACTATCATCGGCGTTCTCATCGGAAGATTCGGGCGTTAAACTCAAAGGAGCTCCTTGATAGACAACTCCACGGCTGTTCGTTTCCGGCCATAACCTCCGGGGTGCACCACTATCGACCAAATGCCACCAAAGACAGAGATAGGCTGGGCGGATCACGCGGCGAAAGCAGTTTTGCTGATCCGGGTTCTGGTTGCCTGGGTTTTCCTTTCCGAAGGCATACAGAAGTTTTTGTTCCCTGCCTCCCTAGGATTCGGACGCTTTGTGAAAATCGGCATTCCGTGGCCGCAGGTCATGGCCCCATTTGTTGGAGTGGTGGAGATTGTTTGCGGCTCTCTGCTGTTGCTCGGTCTCGCTACGAGGCTGGCGACGGTGCCTCTTCTCATTGATATCGGCGTGGCCATATATTCGACCAAAATCATCACGTTCGCGAAAAACGGGTTTTGGGGAACGCTGCATGAAGCACGAACGGATGTAAGCATGCTGCTCGGCCTCATCTTTCTGCTACTGGTTGGTGGTGGCGCGTGGTCTTTGGACGCATGGCTGGCGGAAAGATGGGGCGCAACTCATGGCTGAGCCATCAGCCCTTGGTGATTCACACTCTGTTTCCGAAAGGAAACAGGTTCCTCTCGGTGAGCTTGCCTTATTTTTTCTTCGCCTCGGCACGACAGCCTTTGGAGGGCCAGCAGCGCACATCGCGATAATGGAGGACGAACTCGTCCGCAGGCGGCAGTGGCTGTCTAGTGAAAAGTTCCTCGACTTGCTCGGCGCAAGCAATCTCATCCCTGGGCCCAGTTCAAGCGAATTGGCTATTCATATTGGCTACTTGTGTGCCGGATGGAGAGGTCTGCTCATCGCTGGCATCTGTTTCATTCTTCCCGCAGCACTGATGGTCGTCGGTCTGGGATGGCTATACGTTCGTTTTGGCAGGCTTCCCGCGACAGCAGGCATCCTCTATGGAATCAAGCCGGTCGTCATCGGTATCGTTCTTAAGGCCCTCTGGAGTCTTGGACTAACCGCAGTAAGGACAACGTTTTTTGGATTCCTGGCGGTGCTGTCCCTCTTGCTATCTGTTCTCGGTTTGCATCCCCTTCTCGTGCTCTTACTGGCTGGTGGAGTGGCGTGCGTGACCACAGTAAAGTCTTGGCGCGTGTCCGCCGCCGCGCTTCCTTCTGTGGCTATTGGAGGCGCGACCTTCGCGACAGCAGCATCGTTCAGTCTACTTTCGTTATTTCTGGTTTTCTTGAAACTGGGCGCAACCGTGTTCGGTAGCGGCTACGTGCTGTTGGCGTTCCTTCGGGCCGACCTGGTCACACATCGAGGCTGGCTAACGGACGGGCAGCTTCTAGATGCCGTTGCTGTGGGTCAGGTAACGCCAGGTCCAGTCTTCACGACGGCCACTTTTATCGGCTTTATTCTGGGAGGAAGCCGAGGGGCCGTCCTTGCCACCGTGGGCATCTTCCTTCCTGCATTCCTACTTGTAGCGGTAAGCGGCCCATTGGTGCCTCGTATTCGAAAGTCCAAGACTGCAGGGGCTTTTCTTGACGGTGTTAACGTTGCATCCCTAGCGTTGATGGCTGCTGTCACATGGCAGCTTGGGCGGGCATCCCTCGTTGACGCTCTTACTGTCCTTTTGGCCGTGGCATCGTTGATCGCTCTGGTTCGGTACCGCGTAAATTCCGCGTGGCTTGTCCTCGTCGGGGCCATCATTGGACTGATAACGATCGCACTTCACTTGCGATAGAGGCGTCAACCCTCTGGCAACTCCGCATGGATTCCAAGGTCAAGCTGTCATCAAGCCTGCTCACAGGGCCCCGCCTAGTAGTTGGTGGGTTCCGCGAGGGGCCGCGTTTGACTGAAGGCCGATTCAGTCGCCGCAGCCGCCCTGGCGCTCTTCACCAGCTCAAGCGTGCAAGGGTGTTTCCAGAGATGGAATGCTCCACCCGCTGCAAGATCTCCTTGCAGACTCATGCCCAGCCGCGAGCTGGTGAAAAAAACTAAATAATCAGACCATTCGTCGTTGCTGCCAACCTTCTGCAACAAGTCGCTTCAGCGTGTTCTCGGCCACCAATCGGCGAGCACCGAGCTTTACGCTGTCGATACGTCCTTCCGTTGCCCACCGTCGGCTCGTCTGGTAACGAAGGCCGAGAATGTCAGCGGCCTGACGCATCGAGAAGAGCTTTCCGCACGCATCGAGAGCCAGTTTTTCCATCGATGCCCTTCCTTCTCTAAACGTCGCGTGCGTCGGGCGTAACGGAAAACGCTTGTGGTAACAGAAGGCCACAGTCCACGTTTGCGAAAATGGTCACCTGGATCATGTTCTGCCGCTTAAGCGCGAATCTGTCCACGACAATATCGAGTGCGGGACCGAAGATGCCAATCACCAGCTTCGTGAAATCGCCCGGGATCAGCGCAAAGTAGTCCGTGCTGGTGCCTTTCGCTAACGTAGCGGGAATAGTCTTGCTGACCAGCAACGAATGACACCAAAACAGCGCCAGCGGTTAGGTGGCCAAAAGTCTCCTGAATGCGACATCTCCCCAGGCGGGGTTTGTGCCCTCTGACCGACTCTCACTGCCCCGCCCCGCGATTTCTCAGAGCTTGGGACCAACGAACCTTGCAAATTCTAAGAACAAAGCCGCGGCAAACAGGTACGGTTGCTTACGGCCGCGGGGGCGTTCGTCGGGGATTCCCGGAACGCTACCCCGTTTGGGGGAAGGAGTGACTTGCTACCGAGAAAGTTTTCCGTAAATCTTCGCCTTGCCATCGACCACGTTGGCGATGTAGCGACCTCCGCTAAGGAACTGCATTACCTTTTTCCCGTCGCGGGCCAGTTGCCCCCATCGTGATTTCGTTTCAGGGTTTTGTTCTAATCCACGGAGTTCCAGCCCGTCGAAATCAAAGTCAACTTGCCTCAGATGATTGCGAGAGGTTCGCTCGATTGGATACGTCTTTCGTTCCAACTCCACCGATTTCGCATCTTCCACGAGGGATTGCTGCCAAACACGGAGCAAAGCATCGGTAAGTTTCATGAACGACTTCCTGGCCAGCGGCGAATCATCGCCGCGACAAATCGCTACTGCTCGAAGCGCATTTTGAATTCGGCATAAAGCTCGTCTACGTCTGTAAGGAACGCGTTTAATGCATTTTGCTTTTGCAGGTCGCCAATCACATCTTCATTGACCACACATCGCAATATAAAAGTGCCCGATGCTTTTTGAACCATCACAAACGAGAGGACGGGAATGTCCTCGAGTGGCTTGCCGTCAATCGGTTTACGGGTAGCGTCGCGCACTGCTCTTCCGCGCTTCATAGCGGAAATTCTACGCTTCCCGCAATGATGTAATGATGAAGTTCTTATGCCCCAAAAAATCAATCTGGACAAAGTGAAAGCCTCACTCGTAACGAGGTGCGAGACGTGCGGCTACGAGATTCCGCCAGCCGAGGTTCGGCTTGTCAATACGTCTGAGGTTCGCTGCCCAAGAAAAGACAAATCTTCTTCTTGACTTCACTGGCTCTGGGCAGCACAATTCCGCTGCTCGCTGATCGTTCTTTTGCGGAAATGCACCAAGCCTTGCCACGGGCCGTCTCGTGGACCGCACGACAATTATCCAGAGCCACTTCCGAGCAGCACCGGCTAAGCAATCAAGGGACCTACTAGGGACACTCACATCGTTTTGTCTCGTGAATGCCACCTCCTCTGACCAAAGGGTCACATTTTCAACCAACGAAAAGAGGAAACAAATGAAAACGACGCAAATGCTATTTTTGTCAGCGCTAATCGCGCTCGCTATGTTCACCACCCCAGCGTTCGCGCAGCAGCAATCCAATGGGGCCGAAGTGGGCCCAGCGATCTCCTTAAACGCACCGACTCGAGGCGTGGTATTCAAGACAGCTTCCATCAACAGCGACGGGACCAGGGCTCAGAGCTTTCGCGCTGTCGCCTCGATCCATCTGGGGACAGGCACGTATCAGGTCACTTTCGACGAAAATGTCCAAGCACTGAACGGGTTTAGCCGCTGGGTGCAGGTAGACACACTGACCACGGGCAGTATTTCTGGAGTCAGTTGCACCACAGCAGACCGCGCAGGCAATGTCAGGGCGGTTTTCATCTTATGTACGAATGCGGCTGGTGCTAACGTCGATACCTCCTTCTTCCTGTTTGTCGCAAGGTAGATCACGACGGGTGCCAATCGATGTGTGCTGTCACGCTAAGATGGCAGTTCTGAGGTCACGCGGGTTGACTTGTCTGCCCGCGTGATCTCGCCTAACCACGCTACGAAACAGCAGACCATGGCGCGAGATTGCTGAGGAAGTTGGCAGTGAAAAGGAACCCCAAAAGGTTCACGACCTCATTCAGGGAGTAATCCATTCGCTTGACGTAGAGATCGAAAGATTGTGGCTGGAAGAGCTTCAGCGCCAAGAGGACGAGCTCCGCCGCAAATCGGCTACATAAAACTAGTGAAGAGACAGCGCCCCGATTTCGCCGGAAATGAGACCGACGAAACCTTGCCGACCTCGCCTTTATCCACGCCGATTCGTCCGTCGCCCTATATAGCGAGGCGAGCATCTCGCTGAACGAACCAAACCTTTTTCGCGTTGAGTTCGACCTCGAACTCTCTTGCGCAATAAGGACAGCGAACGTAGTGCAAGTGGGGGGGCCCGCATTCGTATCGAACGATGATTCCTCGTAGGGCGTTGCCGGTGGCTTGACAAGCAGGTGAGTTGCAGTAGACGCAGGAAGCGGCAACGTATTTAGTTCGGCTGGCCGTTAATCGTTCCCGTTTGAGGACAGCCAAGGTGCGCAACGCGTCCTCGATAGCCTGAAGTTCCGCTTCGTTCTCCGCGCTATCCTTCAGATTAAGCGACCGCACCGAGAGCGTCTCTTCTGCTTCCTTTATTCGTTCTGGCAGTCGCGCATTGTCAGCCTCCAGTACAGTAGCTATATACGATTTTTCCCAAGGGAATCGAGCAGGTATGTGCGACCGTTGGCCGGTCATTTCGGCCTCCTATCGGACGTTTACGCACAGGAGGTCGTTGCCCAGAGTGGGGCTGGCGGCAAGATGTGTGAGTGCTCGTATTGGATCACCAATCGGGAAGGAAAACAACCGGGGCACGCGGATAAAAGAAAAAGCCCTTTGGTCAGAGGGGCGTATCGGAGCGAAGGCCGCGTCTATAGAAGACAGCGTTTGGCTTCACCGAAAGCATACAAACGAGCGCGAAAACGGGTCTGTTCAAAATTGCACACTTCCTTCGGCCGACTCTTCCCCCTTTACAGGGCCAACGGCGATCAATTTCCGCCATGACGTGTGCTCAGCCCATCGAATTCGCGTCGGTTTCTTCGGGTTTCCACACTCGATGCGAAATACGCATTCTCAAAAAGTTAAGAGGTAGCAGGAAACCGCGCTCATTGCTCAACATTGGGCGGCATTTCATCCAGCTTTGCGATCAGGCTGCTGACGCTTTAGTTTTTTCCACTAGCAACCGCGCTATCTCTTGCGCGAGCGCCTTTATTTTGTCACGGTCGTGTCCAACTTTTGCTAGGTCGCAGAGCTGACGCAAACGATTGTCGATATCGTCGGTCATACTGCCTCTTGACTACCGAGCCGCGCTGGTGACCTTGGAAACAGGAGTCGCGGCTCGGCGCTTTTGGTTGTGTGCGTAGAAATCTACACCCGTTGGTTGGCGGTTGTCACTGATACGCATCGAACGGTAGTGGAGCAGTTTGAAATTGACAGGGCTGGCATCCTGAATCGGCCTGTGGGAAACTTATCTCATGCCAGTCCTTACACCTACGGCCTTCAATGACCAAGCCCAAAGGCCAATTGCGTGGAAATGCTCTGGTTGTGAAACTGTTTTCGCGTTGGACCGTGTAGATGCGATTCTCACCAAAAAATCGACAGAGAAAATAAACAAAGATTTCGAGATGCATTGCAAGGAACAGCACCCCGGATCACAGATTATTGGCTTAGATATTCCTCACGAGGACGTGAACCAAGCTGCTGCGCGGATCGTGAAGGAAGCGACCGAAGATAAAAACTAGCTCTCGGTTTTAGATTGTTCTTGCTCTCGTGCCCTCAGCGAGCGCTTCAGGGCTTTGATCGTGATGTCTACATAAACCGGATGAAGCCCATGAATAGGAGCGCCCCTCCGGGGGAAGCCGAAAAGGGGCGCTCGGGAGGGGCTGATTCATGATACCGCCATGGTCAAATAAAAACGGCAGCCCGCTCAAACGGACTGCCGGTGGTACCCAGGAGGTACTCGAATGCTTACTGGCCTAACTATGCTCGCACCGACGAGGCCGGACAATCGCCTGTTGGTGGGGTTACTAGTAACCTAGTGCATGGCGGCGAGTTTAGGATTTAAACCCTTCACAGGCACAGCGTAGTTCCACAGCACATGCAGTTGAAGGGTGGGTTTGGTTTGTGCCGACTGTTTTTGCGTGCCATTGAGTCTCCTTCCGAAGACCACGAGAACGACGAAAAAAAAGCCGCTTGGGTCAGAGGGGCTTATCGGAGTAAAAACCCCCGGCCGTGCAAAGGAGCATTGGTTGACGTGTCAGACAGATTCCACCGTTCGTTTCCAGGTTCGTGTCCACCGAAGAATACAAACGAACGCGGAGACGGGTCTGTTCAAAAACCCCACACTTCCTTCATACTTGCTCGGAATGAATCGTTTTCCTGGCGTCGCACATCCAATAGATATCAGCTCAGTTTGATTCACCCAGCACTTGAAAGTCGGTCCCGCCAACCAGCGACACCCCCTTATCACTCTGCGAGTCATCTCAGCCGAAATCCACAATAGGAACAGGTAACACAATGGAACAAGGAACAGTAAAGTGGTTTAACGACGCCAAGGGCTTCGGTTTTATCAGCCGCCAGTCCGGCGATGACGTGTTCGTGCATTTTTCCGCCATTCAGGCAGGCGGCTTCCGCAGCTTGCAAGAAGGACAGACTGTCGAATTCGACGTCACCAAGGGTCCCAAAGGCCTCCAGGCGGAAAACGTTCGACCTCTTTAATTTATTGATGTCAGAAAACTGCCCGCCGCGAGAACTGGCGGGCTGGGCAGTTCCTTTTGAAAAACGTGGTTATGCCTCAAGACAAGCGCAGACGCTGGAGCGAGGCGCGAGCGGTTCCGCCGCTTATATTCGGCACGATGATCAATTCGAGTACGGTGACGTTTGAAAGCTCAACTTGATACTCCTCGACCTCGCGTATTGTCTCCGGAGGGCTGAAGTTCCACTGCTGGCGGACGATTTCCCGAAACGAGCTCCCACCATCCGGAGACCAACGCAAAACGAACTCCTGCGTGCGTGTTGTTTCATTTTCTTCAAACACGAGAGAGATCTTTTTCAGTCTTTGCGGTTGGTCAAACACAAGCCGAATCGTTTGCGGTCCCGGTGCTGCGGCACGCCAGCCCCGCGTCTCTCCTGAAACGAACACCGACTCGACCGGATAATCTTTTTCCTCCGAGCTGATCTCAGCAGCAGCCGCCCGCTCGACATCCAGCCAGCCATCGCCGCGGGATCGAATAGTCTCGGGGGTTGGGGTTATAAGGCGTTTCCGCATATGGAAGCCAGTTTACCTCTCGTTCGGCTTGCCGGATTGTCGATCGAAACACCGGCCTTTTTTGAGCCAATCCTCGGCCGAATGTCATCTAACTAATATCGGCTGGTCTGACTCACCCGCAGTTGAAAACCGGTTACGTCGCATCTGCGTTACCCTTTCTCACCCCTGCAGCGACTCCTTCTCAGCGGAACTTTGAGGCCACACAGGAGACTATGAAGAACACTAATTTTGTGGTGAAAGTGGTTCGTGGTACTCGCGCCGCGCAATACGTGCAGCGGATCGATCGAAGCCCAGTGCAAACAACCCTCAAACGCAACCTGGCACTGGTCATGGGCAAATTCACCGCCGAGGACGTTGTTAAGTCTTTGGGGAATTCCCGGTGCATCCCCGAGCTCGTGCCTGTCCTTTCAAAAAGTGACAGTCACCAACATCAACATCTTGCCGTCACAAAAACGTAGAGTATGGCCGCAAAAGATCCCGACTAGGATCAGGAGAATGTCGTATGGTCTCATCCAGTCTCGCTGTTCCGACCCTTTGACTCAACCGTTCACCCCCTCAGTTTTTGAGACGAATGGCTCTAAAAGCTTTGCCGAGAAATTGCTCGCGCAAGCATCCGCAAGGAGGCACATATGGCTGGCCGACCCTCATCGACTGTCTTCCATTTTTCTTGGGAAGAAATCTACATGGCGGCTTTACTGGAAACCGACAGCTCCCGGCTACGGGAACTTCTGAATGTCGCGGTTGGGACTCTATTGGACAGGCTGCTTGTGCTCACCGCTAGTCGCGGGAATGAAGTCGAAGTGGGAGCAGTCGAAGATGCGCTTGGCCGATTGGCGGTCCTCAAGCGAGAGCATGATTCCGCAGCCAGGGCAAAGGAAGCGGCTTCCTACTGGTCCACTTGAGTGTCACACCGCTTTGCTGGCCAACGATTAATTAGCCAGTAAATACACAAGGCGGCCGCAGTGACTGAAGGCCGATTCAGTACGCCGCAGCCACCTTGCATTTTCACCGGCTCAAGCCTGCACAGGGGTGTTTCCAGAGATGGAATCCTCCATCGCTGCAAGATCTCCCTGCAGCTCATGCCCCGGGCGGCGAGCTGGTGAAAAACCTGACAATCACACCACTCGTCGTTGCTGCCATCCTTCCGCAATGAATCTCTTCAGCGTGCTCTCGGCGACCAGTCGTCGCGTTCCAAGCTTTATGCTGTCGATACGTCCTTCCGTTGTCCACCGTCGAATCGTCTGGTAAGGAAGGCCGAGAATGTCAGCGGCCTGCCGCATCGAGAAAAGTTTGCCGCACGCATCGAGAGCTAGTTTTTCCATGCCCTTCCTTGTCTAGACGTCGCGTGCGTCCGGCGTAACGCCGAAAGCTTGCGCTCACAAGAGGCCCCAGTCCACGTTCGCGAAAATGGTCACCTCGATCATGTTCTGCCGCTTCAGCGAATACCGATCCACGACGATGTCGAGCGCGGGACCGAAGATGCCAATCACGAGCTTTGTGAAATCGCCCAGGATTAGTCCAGAGCAATCCGTGCTGCTGCCTTTCGCTAAGGTAGCGGGAATAGTCTGCTGACCAGCAACGAATGACACAAAACAGCGCCAGCGGTTAGGTGGCCAAAAATCTCCTGAATGCGACAAATCTCCCCAGGCGCGGCTGTACCTCTGACCGACACTCACTGCCCCGCCCCGCGATTTCTCGGAGCTTGGGACCAACGAACCTTGCAAATTCTGAGAACGAAGCCGCGCGGCAAACAGGCACGGTTTGCTTACGGCCAAGGAGTGACTTGCTCTCGAGAAAGTTTTCCGTAAATCTTCGCCTTGCCATCGACCACATTGGCAATGTAGCGGCCTTCGCTAAGGAACTGCCTTACCCTTTTGCGTTCGCGGGCCATCTGCGCCCATCGTGATTTCGTTTCAGGGTTTTGTTCCTCAACACGCCGGCCGCAAGTGGAGCCCTTGTTAAAATCTGTTACGGCATCGAAGGAAGACTGAGTCCTTGGACCTCATCCGCTTGTCTTGCTCTGTCAGTCCGTCGCAGACTCGGGGTCAATCGATAGCTACACAGGGAGGCATTAGCTCTTCGACAAGAATGGGCACTGTTAGTGGCACGAGAAACTCCCCCGCCACCGTCGTTCGCGAAACACGAGGAGATTCAGAAGGAGAAGAGTGTACTCAAGGGCCGCATGGTTGATTTCCTATCCCGGCTCTGAAGCGCATTGCGAACAGATGCGGCAGATTGACAGCGGCGGGACACAAGCCTAGCATTGTAATTGAGCAAGCTACCTCTTCTTACTCTTTCAGGTCCTCTGAACTAAGTCAGCCCATCTGAAGTTTTTCCTCTTAGTTTTTCCCTCTGAAGGAGGAATTACGTTATGACCCTATTGACCCGTTGGGAGCCTTTCCGCGAGTTTTCCACCATGCAAGATCGCATGAACCGGATGAACCGTCTTTTTCGTGAGTCGTATAACCCCGAAGGCCCCGAAGAGGCGTTGACAACCACCAGTTTCGCACCGCCGGTGGACATCTACGAGGACGAGCACACTATCACTTTGAAGCTTGAAGTCCCGGGCATCGAGGAAAGCGACATTGATGTCCGCATCGATAACAATACCCTCACCGTCCACGGCGAGCGCAAGATCGAGAAGGAAGAGAAGGAAGAGAACTTCCGCCGCGTAGAGCGTCAGTACGGAAGCTTCACCCGCTCGTTCACGCTTCCCAGCTCTGTGGATACCGGGCAAGTGAGCGCCCACTATGACAAAGGCGTGCTGAAGATCAGCCTTGCCAAGAAGGCAGAAGCCAAGCCCAAGCAGATCAAAGTCAATGTCGGCACCGGGAAGGCCCTCGAAGGCAAGGCTCCCGGCAAAGCTGCTTAACAAGAGTCCCTGCTACAGAAGTGGGAGGCGGCTCAGGTCGGCTCCCACTTAAGTGTCACTTGCCGCACACTGCCGCCGGTACTCGGAGGCCATCCGTAAGCTGCCGCACCTCGACGCTATGAAGTAAGCTAACCGTCACGCTGAACAAACCAGACTTTTTTCGCATTGAGTTCGATCTCGAACTCCCTTGCACAATATGGACAGCGAACATAGTGCAGGTGTGTCGGCCCGCACTCGTATCGGACGATAATTCCTCGTCGGGTGTTCCCGCTGGCTTGGCAGGCAGGGGAGTTGCAGTAGACGCAGCAAGCGGCGGCGTATCTGGTCCGACTAGCCATTGACCGCTCGCGCTTGAGGACGGCCAAGATGCGCAGCGCGTCTTCGACAGCTTGGGATTCCTCTTCGTGTTCCGCGTTATCCTTCAGCTCAAGCGACCGCGCCACAAGCGTCTCTTCTGCGATCTTTATTCGCTCCGGCTTCCGCACAGCGTCAGCCTCCAGCACTGTACCTACATACAATTTTTCCCAAGGGAATCGGGCAGGAATGGGCGAACGTTGGCTGGTCATTTCGGCCTCCTAGAGGACGTTTACGCACAGAAGGTCGTTGCCCAGAGTGGGGCTCGCGGCAAGATGTGTGGATGCTCGTATTGGATCACCAATCGCGCAGGAAGACAATCGGCGGTTCGCGGATAAGAAAAAGCCCCTTGGTCAGAGGGGCGTATCGGAGCGAAGCCCGCGTCTGTAGAAGACAGCGTTTGGCTTCACCGAAAGAATACTAACGACCGAGAAGACGGGTCTGTTCAAAATTGCACACTACCTTCATTTGACTTTTTTCTCCTTCACCGGCCAGCGGCGATCAGTCTCAGCCATGATGTGCTCAGCCCTCTAGCTCACCATGCTAAACGTCCTAGAGTCTCTTATGAGGTGTTGCCGAGTCGTTCTGCTTTGAGGACGGCCAATGCGCGAAGAGTATCTTGAACTGCTTTTCGTTCTGCTGCGTGAGCCGGACCTATCGTGAGGACGGACAGTCGAGATTTTAGTTCCTTCTCAACCTTCCTGATGCGGTCCCCAAGCAGCGTGTTGTCGCTCTCCAGGACGGCGGCGACATAGAGGGGTTCCCAATCGTGGAGACCGAATGTTGGTGCGCGTTGATCCGCCATAACGGACTCCTATCGTGCGGACTGCACAAAGAGTCGTCGCCCGTTCGGGGCGCGGCGGCAGGATGTGTGGTTTTTCGAACAGTTGTAGTGGATCATTCTCAAGGGCCGCCAACTGTGCAGAATTGAACATTCTTCGGAAAAGGCCGGTGCTACTGTTCTTCGCTTAAGCGGAGGAACTCAAAATGGAACCACGCGAACCTTGGATGGACATCTGCGCACTCGCATCCGTTGAAATGGACTCCAAGAAATTGATGGCCTTAGTCGCAGAAGTAGACAGCCTTTTGGAAGAAAAGGAACGAATTGCCAAAGGGATGCGCACGCCACTCCCCGTGTTTAAGTCGCAAAACCGCTCTCGCGCATGGGCTAGCCGCTGACAGCGCCAAGGAAGAGTACCGGCATTTTCGACATGGACCCTTACTGGAAAGGCACGCTCGGGAATGCTCACCCTGCGAAGGTTGTCGAAGTGCACCCAATGATCCAACGTACGAGGGACGCTTTCACAAGTTTCAATTGGCTCACGCCGCTCCCCGATGTCGCGGATGACACCCAAGAACATATGCAGCGGCAATTTGACCGTCGTGAAAGCGAAGTGGCGAACGGGGAGTGATTGTCCTCTTCTAATGGATTCCTCAGCCACTTTTATACAGTCGGCAAGGAGGGAATTGTCAGCCTCAATTCCCAAGGAACATCGAAGGTATAGGAACCGAAAAGGCCATCGAACCTCCTTGGCGATTCGACTGTCGCGAAAAGAAACACAAGGAGACTCGCTGCCCTAAGGGCACGGCGGCAGGTTGTGGGGTACATCTTGTGGAGCACGCGGCGAACGACGATTGTGGAAGCTTCCCAAGCTTCAGGAGACCGAGGAGGAAAGGGACTTGGCCGAGCGTGTTCTGGCAAATCTTGCGGTGCTATGGCAAGAGCGACTCAGGCCCGCCTGCGCGTCGCGCTCAATTCTCGCGATTGTGCGCGTAATAGCCTCCAGCAGACCTTCGAGATAGATACCCTGAAGCTCCGTGGCAAAAGTGCGCTTTCCGTCAGTTTCCCGTAGCGCGTGGTCAAGTGTTCGTCGCCATGATTGCAGCGTTCCGAGGTCTCTTTTATCCATTCATCGCTTAGGATGGTGGGCACCACAAAACAGTTCGCTTTCCTGAGAAAATAATGGGTGCGAACTACGCAGCGTTGGCTTTGAGCGCCTTCTTTTTCGGACTTCTAGAGCGGTTCCCGCCCTTTGGGAGCAGCTGGACTTGGTTCACGCTGCGGGACTGTTCAATTTTGACCAGACGTATGGTCCTGCCAAATGAGAGAGTTATGTTCAGGTAGAGAACTGTAATTTGCCTCAGGGCTGAGGCCGGGCCATGACACTTAGTTTGGGTTATATACTTGAGTCAGCTTACAATAATCCGCAAGTAGTCCTGATCTTCCTATTTTTTTCCGGTGTGTTCGGGTTGATGATCTGGTCACAGGCATCGGAGTTGATACGTCTGCGAAGAGAGCAGCGAGGGACGCGAGGGAAAATTCAGCTGCACGAGGCCTTGAGAGCGGAATCGCCTACTCACGAATTCCTTCACCGGAAATAGTTAATCTTCATTCGCATACCTCTGACGGCATACGGCCAGCGGTTTCTCAAAGCACTCCCGTGTACCGATGATTCACTTCGACTCCCCGTCCCGTCCTGAAGCGGCCCAGGACCACCTACTCTAGCCGGGGTGGCCATTTCCGAGTAGTTCGTGTATCCGCGTGTTTACAACAATCAAGCAGCTTTCCACCCATCGCTCTGCTTGTTGCACTCAACCGGTTTGGCGTCTCTGAGAGAACAACTATGACCGACGAGAACACTGCCAACCTCTGCAAGGACTGCGGTCCAACGTTTACAGCATTCCTGGAAGGGATGGCCCGGCCACAACCAAGAACAAATGGAACTGAACGCCCATGTCACATGCCCAACATGCGGTACTGTCCATGAATCCACGTTTCCGTTTCCTCCGAAAGCGCCGGTCTCCGCTCCCTGATGAAAGGGACTTTTGCAATAAAAAGTCGCCGGACAGGACCTCTCTGCCATGGCTGTCGAAACGTCCCCATTTCACCCACGGACAGGAATACCGCGTGACGTGAGGGTGCCATGCAGGTGGACTTTAGTGTGATGCGGCAGGCGAATCGGAATCGCAAAGACGGCGTACAACTCAGGCATTTGCTGGATCCAAGCCGGAGGGCGTCGCCATTTTGATCGCGACTACCAGTTCCAGAAGCGTGGCCGTGTTACGAATGCTTCCCGCGATGCAGCTGAGTGCGTCTGAAACGAGGGGATGTTGTTCCGCCAGCAGGTCGAGACGGTCACTCACATTGTAGAGTTGACGACTTTCGTACAGGATTGCATTCGGATGCATGGGGTACGCGGCTTCCTGAAAACCCAACAACCCGACGGCGCAACTGCCGAAAGTTCGTGGCGACGACGAGCTAGGCAATTGTCACTCGGGGAGACGGGGTTAAACCGTCCACCCGCGTGACATGTTTACAGACCTACGCTGCTACGGCGACGTTATGGAAGGTCGAAGTAACCGCCTCAAATGTCTGAACCTGGGGCGTTCCATCGATCATTCGTGCAAGTGTTCTCAACACTTCTGGGTAGGTATTGGTGTTGTAAGCTTCTGCATTGGCTCTGGTGTCCCACAAACTGACGGCAATAACATCCACGCTGCCCGGATTTGACAATGTGATTTCGTCCCTAAAGCCCTTCTGTTGACGAAGCAAAGGAAGGACGTTCTTCTCAAAAGCTCGCGTGTAATCGGAAAACATATTGGATTTCAGATGAATCGAGACATTGCGTGCAAACATGGCAACCTCCTAAGGTTGGGTTTGCTAAGAAAGAGAACTTCAGATGGGCTGACTTAGTTCAGGGAACCTGAAAGAGGAGAAGGATGCTCACTCAATACTCTTCGGGGCATTTGAGTGGCCCATCGGCACCACCCATGTAAGTTGTTGCTTCGATACGTCACATAGCAGATCCTGGCAACGACAGACTCGTGGGTTTCGTCGTGTACTTTTGGCAGGCAAGGAAGCCAAAACGGCGACCGCGTGTCCGTAGCGTCTGATCCGAAGCGAGCTTAAGGAACTTCGCCTTGAGGATTAACCCGGCGTCTCAGAACCTCTGGGCGACCAACTCTCGGAGGCCAAAGAGATGCTCGTAGAAATGGCGAAGCCGAATGGTGGCAATGTCTGCGCGAGAGCGCAGTCGCACTTTTCGGAATGAACCTCTAGTCGTGAAGAACTATGTTGAGAAGTGAACTGTGAACCTGCAATGCATCGCCACCGCGATAATCAATGAAACCCAGCTTCCTGAACCTGTTCATGAAGAAACTCACCCTCGAGCGAGTTGTGCCCACCATCTCCGCTAAAACTTCCTGACTGATTTTGGGGATTACAGATTCGGGCTTTCCGTCCTTGCCGAAGTGAGCAAGCAGGAGAAGAACGCGAGCAAGCCGTTTCTCGCTGGAATTGAAGAGCTGGTCAACCAAATCCTCCTCGTATCGAATGTTCCGTGTCAGCAAATATGCCACGAACATGTCGGAAAACGCGTGTTCCCGATGAAGCACTTCCATCATGGATTTCTTCTTGATTCGCATTACAGTGCAATCGGTCATTGCGGTTGCGGAGCACAGACGGAGAGGCTGTCCTGTAAGACAACTTTCTCCGAAGAAGGAACCCTCGTTTAGAATGCCGATTGTGGCTTCCCTCCCGCTCTCGGATACAACGGAGAGCTTTACCTTGCCTTTTTGTATATAAAAAACAGCGTCGGATGAGTCACCCTGAGCAAAGATCATCTTCTTCTCGGCAAAAGTTGCGACTTTCCTACCGCCGTCGATAGTCGAAAGGAAAGTCTTGGGGTCGAATTTCCCGAGTTTCTTGGCCGCGCTTATAGGTGTCATGGACCCCCTTCGAGAGTGCCGAATGCACAAAACAACTTCCTATGATGAAGGATGAATAAATGCGCAAGAAGTGGAAGACCCACAAAGTTTGCGGGCGAAACCGATCCGCTCGACGAATAAATGTTTCACTCAGGGTGTCGAAAGTCAACCGTTGCCGCTGATCCACCGTGCCATCGGCGATTCTGGAAGTCATGGCCAGCGTGAAGACAGGGCTGGACAATTCCGCTTCCCGGCTCAAGCCGTGAAAATCGCAATTGCACCAACAATGGGGTGATGCCCGGCGGCTCTGCCGCACGGCCATAGTCCTCGGCGAACAAGGGGACCGCAGTTACTGAGACCGCGCAGTTCCCGCCGCCCCCTCGCGCTCATTACCGGCTCAAGCCTGCTTGGGTGTTTCCAAAGATGGAATCCTCCACCCGCGAACGACACGGGACCTCGATTTGGCCTCTTTGGGGTTAGAGAGCGGAGAGGCGATTTTTACCAAACATCCTCTGCTCGTCGTTCAGTGGAGAAGATGTTCACCGCTTCCCGCGTCCAAGTCAGCTGCGTTTCGTGGGTCACTTCTCTGCGGCTGTTAAGTCGCAGAATCGACCCGTCAAAAGGTAAAACGTGAGGACGGCCAAGCAAAAAGCACGCGCTAAGCAACAACAGGGATAGATAGGGGGACCTCCATGGCAACCGGACGGTTCCCTTTTTCTTTGTCGAGCGCTCGACCGAAGCAGCGCAGTCGGCAGCTCACTAAATCAGTAATGCCACAAGATCACACTTCAAATAACAAGGATAGAGGGGTCAGCGGCCGCCCTGGGTCTAGAATTGCGCAGCGCTCAGGGGCGACCTCTTGAGTGCTAGGGCCTCGCAGTGTCTCGGAGGAATCGCGAAGTCCCGTTTGGTCCAGAATTAGGTGAGCGCTCGAGACGGGTTGCAGCCGTGTCTTGACGTTGGCCAGTTCGGTGGTGCCTCCTGGCACGCCCGGCTGGCCTTTTCTCATTCTGAGCGTCGAACTTCGGTAACACCACCGACGGGCAATTGTCGAGGCTTGTCGGTTGGAGCATAGTCGGGGTGCATTTGAGTACCTCGCCAAAGGCGGCAGTCGCTGTACCGTTTCCTGGAGAACGGGACTGCCGCTTTCCTACAAATCGTTAAGGAGACTCTTTAATTAGTGGCGATTTTCCTGCCTTGCCCAGATCCGAGGTTCCCGTGGGAAGCTGCTTATCATGCCGCCATCCTTGAGACGGACAACTCCCGCCTTGCCGACCGCATACGAGAAGCCGAAGAAGTTATAACGAGGCGGTTGAGGAATCTTCCAAAGCTCCAGGAGAACGAAGAGGAGAGAGAGCTGGCCGAGCGGGTTCTGAGAAATCTTACGGTCCTACGACAAGAACGTCTCATGCCGCCAGGTCGCATCGCCTGATTCTCGCTATTGCCCGAGTGATAGCCTCCAGAAGGCCCTCGAGATAAATACCCTGAAGCTCTGTGGCAAGGTTGCGCTTTCCGTCGCTTTCCTGAAGCGCGTGGTCAAGTGTACGTCGCCAGGATTCCGACGTTCTCAAATCTCGCTTGTCCATGTGGTTAATAGGATGGCAGGGGCCGCGACGCAGCACGAATGAGGCGGCGGGATTATGCACAGTTTGACTTATGGAAGCGTATCTTTATTTGTACGGTAGCGGACAGACAGAGATATCTGAACGCTCTAAAATTTTGCCGAAGCAAAAAGGCCGTGCTCATGGGGGTGAACCATGATTTCCTTAAAGTACGACTGGGAGAGGGCCTACGTTGATGCGATTCTTGAAACGGAGGATTCGAAGTTGCCCGCTCTCATTGCTGCGGCACAATCGACAATATTGGCTAGAGTCGATCAGTTAAATATGGACCATTGCGGAACGCCAGAAGAGCGTTCATACCTCGCGACGGCTCTAGCTGGTCTGCATACGTTGAAAAGGGAGCGACTGGCCAAACGAAACGGGGAGTGATTGCCGCGCCAAGCCCCTCACCCCTTGTCGATTGCAGCCTGTTCGCACAAGTCCATCCACTTCTCTTTGTCTTTCAATCGTCCCTCGTGCCAATGACCGGTCTCAGGATGTCACGCCAACCTTCCTTAGACTGGGCGTGAATTTTCCGTAGTGAAATCGATACTGTCGTGGCCCCGTATCGAACATATATCTGTCGATTAGCGGATAGACGACGGTAATCGGCGTTCCCTAAAAATGTTAGGCGGACTTTTCGAGCCGCACAGCGTCCTATATGGTCCGCAAGAAACGCATCCCCAAAAATGCCGACCTCGTAACTACACGTGGAGAGACGGGTACGTTTGTAATCTACGACGTGGACGGGTCCCTCGAAACCGTGGAATTGAAGCAGATGAGTGGCGATCTGAGGCTAAGTTCCATGCCTTGGCACGCCTTAACTTTCCTGGACAAAGAGGATGCTAGCCAAGCCGCTGCGAGCATCGTGAAAAAAGCCACCAAAAAGCCTTAGTTCCTCGTCGGGTAGTTGGTGTAATCACCTGATTTCAACAGCCACCGTCGAAGGCGTCGCTTGGGCCCTCTACATGTTTGACCTTATGGGCAAAACGACTTCCGTCACACACTATAAGCGTTGATGGCCAAGCGCATTCTTATCGCAGACGACAGCGAACTTATACGCAGGATGGTGCGCGAGATGTTGGAAGAACAAATTCAGGGTGTAGTTTGTGCAGAGGCCACCGACGGACGAGAAGCTGTCGCGAAAGCCCACCAGATTAAACCGGATTTGATTGTGTTGGATCTGTCGATGCCTGTGATGAATGGACTCGAAGCAGCACGCGAGTTGAAGCGGTTATTGCCCACGATTCCTATCGTGATGTTCACCAGCTTCGAGGGGACTCAGATCAAGCAGTTGGCTTTCTCTGAGGGAGTCCGAGATGTGGTACCCAAGGAAACACCAACGCAATTGTTTCGCTCTGTCCGAGTTCTGTTAGGCCTTGCCGCCTGAGTCCTCGCCAAGTCGCGCTTTCTCTCTAGTATTTTCAAGGCGCTGATGGGGTCGGCGATGGCTTTTTGCTCTTTGAGTGTCCCACCATTGCCTTGTCTCAATTCTTCAATCCTAGAGGCAATGATGGCGTTGGCAAGTTCGATACATTTTGGCAGCTTCGTTTTGTCGGTCTCCAGAATTGCTGCAACGTAACTCTCGTCCCAGGGGTTATACCTCTCCGACATAGTGTTTCCTTTGTTCATCATGTCCGCACACTAAACTGAGGACGTGACAAAAAGGGCGGGAACCACGGAACGGAAGGATGGTAGGTACAGGCGAACGAAATGGCTACCTCGTTAACACCACTTATCTGTTCGGTATCGTACATACGACAAGTCGAAAAAGAGCGTAGGCTAGAAGTGTCTCTTCCAGCATCTTGCCGCCGTGCCCGTCGAATGACGGTTCCTTGCGAAATCAGACAGCGTTTTTCGCTGTGCGTAAGGAGCCTTTATGCCCAAGAGCCTTGGCCGTCGTAAGAACAAGCTTGCCCGCCCACCCCGTCAATATGACAACGCCGGAAATGACATAGGCAATTTGATTTTGCGCAGTCTTCCACGGGGCGAATGCACCCAGGTCCTTTCCTCACTGGAGTTCGTACGCTTGAGACTCCATCAGGTGCTGCATGAAAAAGGCGAAACCATCAAGTCAGGATACTTTCTGAATGAAGGGATGGGTTCTGTCCTTACCACTCAGCCGGACGGAAAGAGTGTCGAGGTCGGTCTTATCGGTAAAGAGGGGTTCGTAGGAGTTTCGGTAGTCTTTGGATTCAAAACTAGCGCACTAAGAGTTGTTACTCAGGGCGATGGAACGGCATACCGCATCGACGTGGCGGCTCTACAAAAACTTCTGCCGCAATGCCCTGAACTGACTGAGCAGCTCCAGCGATTCTCGATGATCATGGGTATGCAATCAACGCAGATTGCAGCCTGCAATCGACTCCATGATGTTGCGGAACGATTGGCGCGATGGCTCATGATGAGCCACGACCGGATTGGAGGTACGAGACTTCCCTTGACTCAGGAATTCTTGGGCCAAATGCTTGGCACTCGCAGGGCTAGCGTTAGCGCGGCAGCCGGGGTGCTTCGAACAGCCGGAATTATTTCCTACACCCGAGGAAGCGTCACCATTCTGGACAAAGCCAAGCTTGAGGAAGCCGCCTGCGATTGCTACCAGCTCGTGGAGCAGCAGAAAGAGAAGTGGAACGAGGAAGCAGAAACACGTTCTCGCTGACGAAGAAAGATCGGGCCGCCGTCTTTTCTGTTCCCTGACCCAATCAGGGCTTGGTTACTCGCCGAAACATCGCCATTTCACCAACTACTTCTTACCGGGTTGCCATTCTCCAGTGGTGGGAGTCTTCGCGTGTTTATAACAATCAAGCAGCTTTCACCCATCGCTGTGCGTGTTGCGCTCGACCGGTTTGGCGTCTACTCTGAGAGAATAACTGTAACCGACGAGAATACTGCCGACCTCTGCAAGGACTGCGGTCCAACGTTTACAGCATTCCTGGAAGGGATGGCCGGCCACAACCAAGAACAGATGGAACTGAACGCCAAGGTCACCTGCCCAACATGCGGTACAGTCCATGAATCCACGTTTCCGTTTCCTCCGAAAGCGCCTGTCCCGCCCGTCTCCGCTCCCTGATGGAAGGCACTTTTGCAATAAAAAGTCGCCGCACAAGACCTCACTACCATGACTGTCTAAAACATTTCACTTTTGGGCCCGCCAGCAGGAGGGCACACGACCCCACGTCGATCCTCGAGGACACAGGTTCACTTCGTCACAAAGAGAGAATAGAGAAGGAAATCAATCAGGACAGGACGATCAGCGGATCGTGTTTTCCACCAAAAGACCCTCGCAATCGTCGCTAGAGTTTCTTGGCGTCTCAGACAAATGATTCACTTTTTGTCACAGCTTTCGTTTCTTTCTTCCTGCGAAGATAGCTGTAGCGGCAGTAAATCCTTGTCAGCCACCTCTTGCGACGCTTCCTCTTCCGCTCCGCTTTATACAATTGCAGGACTCCTTTAACGTCTTTGGTTTTTCTTAACCGGTCGTTCAAATCGCGCCAGGTCATTCTTGTTTTTCCTTTCATTGTGCACCCACCGTATCTCAGGCCGGATGCTTATTGTCGTGCCGTCGGCGAGCATCTGCAGGTCGCGGTGCGACGTTTCGGGCGAACAAGTCAGAAGCTGGTCGATAAGATCGCGCCGACTGGCGAAGCCTTCAACTGATTGTTGTTGATAAATCGCGATGACAGCAACTACCCCAAGCGGAGCAATCGGGCCCAGCCGAATGGCGCAAATCCTCGAATTCCAAGAACTGGGCTCCTCTGCAAGAAACGCTGTTCGACCTACAGCCCGCGGGGGCTACAGAGGGAGGAATGGCCCATAAGACGGTGCGGTCGTTTAGAAATCGAACAGTCACCGCTCCGCCGATAGACTTGTGACTATCGGTTGCGTTCGGCCCCGGCAATCTGCTGAAAGTCGCTGCCCTGAATATCCAATGCCCGTTATATCCCCTCCACGCGGGCCCAGTGGCCGCGCCCCTTGTGAAAATCTCTTCATGGCAACGAAGGAAGACTTGGAGTCCCTGGACCTCATCCGTTTGGCTCTGCTCTGTCAGTCTGTTGCAGACTCGGAGTCAATCGACAGCAGCGCAGCGAGGGAGGCGTTAGCTCTTCGTCAGGAATGGGCATTGCTAGTGGCAAGCGAAACTCTTCCATTATCGTCGTTTATCGTCGTTCGCGAGGCACGAGGAGATTCAGAATGAGAAGAGTCTGGCTGAAGGGCCGCATAATTGATTTTCCCAGCGCGGCTCTAGAGCGCATTGAGAACAGAGGCGGCAGGTGGTCCCCCTAGACTTCCCGCCGCTCTGAAGACGCTTGGTGTACGCACCCAAACTATAGCCAATCAGACGGCCGGCGTACATCGCTCCGAAGTGGCAAGGTAAAGACTGTATCGCGTGATCAGCCCGGCTGGGGGCTCCATAATTCTCCACACCTTGCTGCGGGAGTTTTAAGCAGTAATCATTGGTGCACTGGCACGGATGAAGTTCCCTCGTGGCCACGGTTCTTGCTGCTTTTGAAAACGTATTTGCGAATATGCAGGATTAAGACACGCCGACCGTTCACAGTTTTTTCCACTCAGTCAGCGCAATCATTCATCGAGAATTTCTTGCAATCGCAGAAGCCAACGTTCTTGTTCTTGTTCAGCGGTAGGATTCGTTTTGCGATCTTACAAGTACCGGCTGCTCGCTTCACTAATTTGCGCGATTTCTTCTCGCAACTCTGCGATGCGCTCTTTGACCGGCCGCTTCATGAAAAGTTGAGCTGCGAGAAGTCTCTGCAATTTGCGCTGAACGGGTGGTTGAGGCTTAACCCGGGCCGCGGGGAAATAGGGGTACTGGCGGCCCTGGTTTTTCTCTCACGTGCATAAAAATCTACACCCACCGACTGCAGCTGTCACTGATCGCGTCTCCTCCATGGTGGTTTGTGGCGTTACTGATTTAGCGAGCTGCCGACTTGGGAAAAGACGTTGTTGGCGTTCGAACCAACGAGACGAATCGTACCGACCACAAGAACCAGAATCACGGCCAACATGACCGCGTTCAGCGATGTCCTGGCCTTCGGCGGAACCGAAGAAGTTCTAATAAATCTCGCATGGGGGAGTCCTCGCGATTGATGGTTGAGTCGAATCGAAATTAGAAGAAGCGGCCTAAATCAGCGGCAAGGACGAGGGGCTGTTGATCGTGAGCACCAAGCCAATTGGAGGTTTGGAACCCACAGGAAAGGTTCAACACGCCGCCCTCTTTTACTGGCTGTGGAGGTCAGAGACGCGACGCATCTTTTGAATTTTGAGGGTGGAGAGAACAATTCTTTCCTTTCTCCTACGAAACGATTGCAAAAATTGCCCACTTCACCGTAACGCCAAGGGAGATGCGTTATTGCTCGTGATGAATTCGAGCGAGCCATGGCGACAGCAGAGTCTACCGAACTTCTTCGAGAATGCGTGAAAGAGAGATACGCCGCCTCGCTACAGTAGGGTGTCACTTGCAGACCCCAGCTCAAACCGCAATGGAGGCCCTGGCCAAGGAACTGTTTTTTCCGGCAACATCTCTTGTAAACCTTATTCAAGCTGAAGACCTCCTATAACAATGAGGCATTTCGTGATGCGGCACACCTTGATTGTCCGGCTGCGCGAATGCACTCCGAATGAGGCCATCGATGAAAAAACTATCCTTTTTGGTTGCGATGTTGACTCTCGCCACGCTGTGCTGGGCGGCGTCAGCCCGAGAAGACGCAACGGAACGACTGGACAACGCTACCCAAGTGCTGCACGAGATCATGGCAATGCCAGACAATGGTATTCCGGAAGAAGTTTTGGATCACGCCAAGTGCGTAGCCGTTGTACCGCACATGGTTAAAGGCGGCTTTGTGTTTGGCGCTAAGGGAGGCAAAGGGGTAGCCTCTTGCCGCACTGCCAAGGGCTGGAGTGCGCCAGCGTTTATCACCATTTCAGGTGGAAGCTGGGGCCTCCAAATCGGGGTGGAAGCTGTTGACCTTGTAATGATCATTCAGAATGAGAAAGGTATGCAAAAGCTGCTCGAAAGTAATTTTCAAATTGGAGCGGACGCTTCGGCTGCGGCAGGCCCGGTGGGACGGCACGCCTCTGCCGGAACGGATTGGAAGTTGGACACCGAAATCCTGACCTACTCCCGTGCCAAGGGCGCGTTTGCTGGACTTACATTGGAAGGTGCATCGATTCGCCAAGATAATGATTCCCGACACGCGATATATGGAAACAAGGTCACAACTCGCGCTTTGCTGTTAGGCAAAGTGCCAGCTCCAGCCGTCGCCCAGCCATTCCTCGCGGAAATGCGCGCAGCAAAAGCTCAAGCAGTCGCCGAAAATCAACCTGACGTCAAGCAGAAGCCCGTGAGCCATACCAAGACTGTAACCGGATGCCTGCAGAAAGGCGACAAGCCAGGTGAGTTTTCTATCACCGGACAGGATGGCAGGAGCTGGGATGTGCGGAGCAGTAGCGTCAAGCTTGAACAGCATTTTGGACACGAAGTGACGGTCACCGGCAACGTTGCCCGCGAACCGAGGGCGAAAGAAAACAAAGAAGGAAAAGAGGGACATGTTGAGAAGGCCGCGAGCGTAGAAGAATACGGCGAGTTGAGCGTCACAAGGCTTAAGATGATCAGAGATACTTGTGGCAAGTAACCGGCTAAAACCGTTCATTCGATGCGACTCTGTCAGCGCTCCTTTTTCCCCATGTGTACTCACCTCCGACAACAGCGCGGGCGTGAATATCGGGCGACCCTGAAAGGCGGCGAGAGTCGTGCGCTAGTTATCTGCATTCCTTATCGGAGGCCGCTACGGTTGCCAACGTGGTCGACGGTGAGGCGACCATTTACGGAAAAATTCTCACCTTAGAGTTCCCTCTTTCTGCTGAAACGCAGCATTGTTTTCACGCTTTATTTCGTCGAAGGCCCGTCAAGGTCGGGGCAGGTGAAAATCGGGCGAACTTTGGCATGGGAAAAATTAAATCTGTTGAAATCCCACGGCAGGACCGGTGCTTGAACGGTGCTTGCCGTAATACATCAAACGTCGTAGTCGAGATACGCCAATCTAACTATCCGCGAAAAGCGTCGCGAGCAAAATGGTCAAAAACTGCCCTGATTAGACCGTTCACACACGCGGAGTTGCTAGCATTTTGCCTATCGAACCCACGGCCCCTGAAGCGTTATTTCTCCTCCAGACGCCCTCGTTTACCCGTCTCAGAGTCCTAAGCGGCTTCGCATAACCGCCGGAACTCCTCTAAATCAAGAGGCGGCCCATGCCGCACTTGATGCGGACTGGGCCATTGCAAAGACAATACCGCCATGGCTTGGAAGGCTGACTCGCTCGGCGTACCTTTCATGAACCAGCGTTTCAATTCCACCGCTTGGGAACTCTTCTCGCTGAGAGTTCTCAGCAAGCCCATCATCATTGACCGATAGCAGACGGCCTTAATGTCCGCACCCGGCTTGCAGGCTGCTTCAAATATGCTTGTTCCGGTTGCCACTAAGCCGAGATGACGAGCATTCGTTTCTTCATAGATGCGCCAGACAGTTTTGAGGTCTTCCGGATCTACCACTGGGACTTGAGTACCTGCCTTGCCTAAGAACGTGTCGGCCGCATGTTTCATACACTCTCCAAAGATGGCTCGCGATTTTACACTGGCTGTATGGAGGGGCATGTTACTTCCGTAACGTGTGCCAGCTGTTTCATTCATTGACTTGATGTAGACCGCGTTCGTGCCGAAGTGGCTGGAATTGAAGTAGTAGAATCTCTTTCATCAAATGCGGAAAAGAGATTCTCGACGGCAATCGCGAGCCGGTCGAAACAGATACTCCGCGGGAAATTCAAGCGCTATCGTTTGTGATGGTTGGAAACTAAGCGTCTGACCAACACACGTGTTCGCGGAGTCGTGCCTGTATTGCAGTTTCCGGATGAACGCAGAACAGAAAGCATCAGCACACAAGCGACGTACACGTGCGGAAGTTCAGCAGCTGGTGGCGGATCATGAGCAGCGGCGGATGAAGCAAGTGAGCCTTGGTTCGCAAGTCTGTCGACATTGTTGAATTACGCCCAAACTTGGAGGACAAGTCCAAGGATTCGCAGAACGCAGCAAAATTGTGGTGATCTTCGGCTCCTTTGTCCCGAGCCGGTTGGTTAGCACCACCAACTCTACTCGGCCGTCGGAGCCGACATTATCCTGGAATCAATTACACCAAACTACCTCCCGCTAGCGTGCCTCTTTCCGGGTAGTTGGTGTAATCGCGGTCCCAAGCTCTTGGGTTCTGCAATTAAGCCTACTTCGTCGGAATGAGGTCAAACTTGCCTGACGACTCTTCATAGAAGAGTGCGCCTTCTTTTTTATCTCCGCCGCTCCAGTGCTTATGCCCGCCAGGAACCCGCAAGAAATCGCCCGGGCTTACGCGCTTCTCGCCTGCGTCGTCTTTATATAAATATGCACCCTTAATCACCACAATCAAGACGTCGTTGGTGTGGGTATGCATCCCAGCGTCAAATCCTGGTACGAACTTCGTAAATGTGGCGTGTGCTCCTTTATCCGCATCGCCCCAGATTGGGGCCATGGAAGTGCCATTGCCCTTGTCTTGGAAATTCGCCTTATCGGCCGAGAAGAAGATCACCTTTTCCTTCGACTGATCCTGCTGTCCCTGCACTCGGCCGATGGACAAAGCAATCATCAACGTCGTCGCTACTCCAAGAGTTAGTAGTGATTTTTTCATGCTCTCCTCCACACATTTTTGTTGCACCTTGTAACTCCGGGCGCATTCTACACCACTTGTCAGTGGACAATAGAGCGGCATCGTCATGGTTGACGTCACATCACCATTGCACTCATTGACCTCCTGAGTATTCCATGGCCCGAGATTCTTCAGCTTAGGTCGTTTCCTAAGAAGTTTTTCTAAGGAATTTGCCAAATCGACAAATTTGGGCGCGATCGGCATATGCGCCGTGAAGGGCAAGAATAAGTTTCGTCATGTATCGAATGAACCCGATTTGATTTCTCCCAAGCTGCCTGCGTTGCACTTCTATCAACTGGCCATCCCCGCGCCAAAACCTCCCGCAGGAAGCTTTGATAAGGAAGCCGCGGAACGGGGCGACAAACTATTTAGCGGTAAGGCTGCCTGCAGTCGATGCCACACGGAACCTACATTCACAGAGCCTGGATGGAACCTGCACAAAGGGAGCGAGGTTTGCATTGACAATTTCCAGGCGAACCGCGCACATGATCGTCGGTATCGCACCACTCCATTGAACGGACTGTGGACGCACACCAAGCGAGGCTTTTTTCATGATGGACGATTTCCAACATTGCTTGACGTCGTGAATCACTACGACGGGTGTTTTAGTCTTGGACTAAGCGGCGGGGAAAAGAACGATCTAGTTGAATACCTGAAGTCTCTACCGTCGGGAGAGGAGGACGAGTCTTCGGCTTCCATGGATTGAACGGTCGTCAGTTGAAGTCAACGGTGGAGCGGAGAATCCATCTTTGCTCATAGGTGCGACCCCCTCGCGATCCGAGCAGGTACTGAACAGAAGCGGCAGGATGGTCCCCCCTGGATGTCCCGCCGCTTTTGAGACGTTTAAGTGTGCGCAACCAACTCTGCCTGATCGAACGACTTCGTACACGCCTCCAAGTGGCAAGGTGAACCCCGCAATCAGGCAATTCCTCGCTCGTGCTTCAATACTGCCAAATTGCATAGCGCTTTCTCCACAGCCTTCGATTCTTCTTGATCTTCTGCTGCTCCGGTCAGATCAAGCAACCTCATGAAAAGCGTAGCTTCAAGGGTCTCGATTCGTATCCCTAACCGCACGTCGTCCGTCTCAAAGACTGTTGCGGCGTATTGTAGTTCCCATGAAAATGGTCGGGCGTAGATTTCGCGTGCCGTTTCATCTTCTTCCGAAGCCGACGACAACGACGAAAAAAAACCCCCTCGATCAAAGGGTCGCCTCGGAGAGAACCCATGCCTGGGGCAAGACGACATTGAAGTCTGAAGGGATCGTCCAACAGAGGAGCCGCCCGGGAAATTGGGAAGTCTCGTACGGGGCATAAGAATTGGCGATAGATTCGCTCTGCTTCCTATACCCCATAACACGAGTGCGGCAAACGAGTTGCGGTTTTTGTTTGAGTTGTGAAGAAGAGGCACGCTTAACGCAAATCATGGCAAAGAAGCGTCTGGAGTTGGATGCACACTCAAAGTCTCTAGAGAGTCGCGCAAAAACCATCGAGAACTTCCTTGAGAATGGTGCCTTAGAAAAAGCGTAAAGCGCGTCGCGTTCTTGATAATCATCGCGAGATCTGTGCGGTATGCAATCGAGGAATTGCTAACCGATCCGGTATGAGCGTGTGAATTTCAGTCTGGATTGAATCTTAATTCGATTGGTTCGCTGGTATCGTGCGCAACACGTTCCCATTTCCACTTTTGAACCGCCCGTTCGGCTGCCTGTGCAAGAACCGGATGCCCGCCTACTACTCGAACAGATTTTGGGATGCCATTTGGCGCAACTACGACCTGTAATCGAACACTCCCCTTTACATTCATGGCTCGGGCCAATTCCGGATAGGCTGGGACCACGCGGCTAGTCACCTTGCGGGTCATTTCGGATGAGTCCTGCTGTGCCGCCGCAAAGGCAGGGACGAGCATCACTGCCCATAAAAGAACTCGGCTGATCGGACCATTGCGTCTCATTGTTAAATGCGGGCCTCTTCGCATGAGCCTACGTCCGTTGAGACGGCCGGGGAAAATGACGAAGGTAACCGCTCTTCGCCCCTTTGGTGGTTATGGGCACGGCTATTAGACCAAGTTGTCTCTTTGCTAGAAGGCTTACATAGGAGTGGTCGGATCTGTGATCTGGGAGATTACGAAATCTCCCCGGCAACTCTTTCGCCTTGCCCACGCTCAAAGATTGAGGGTTTCGGAGAACACGTTTGCCACCCAATGAACATAGGAAAGGGCCGACAAGAGATTATTTCCAGGCGTTCGCCACTCGATGCTCGCAAGTTGCGGGGTCACGCTGGGCTTTTCTAACTGCCGTTCTCCTAATTGTCGTATGGGCGGCGACCGGTCCCATATTCCGCTACTCTGACGCCTGGCAGCTCGTGGTCAACACGGCAACAACGATCATCACCTTCTTGATGGTGTTCCTGATTCAGAATGCCCAGAATCGCGACTCTCACGCGCTCCATCTCAAACTAGACGAAATTATTCGTGCAAAGCGCAGTGCCAACAACAAGATGATTGATATCGAGAAGCTCTCCGACAAAGAGCTGACCCTTTTGGCGACAGAGTACGAGAGGATTCGCAAGGAATGCGACAACTCTGCGGATTCAGCAGCATAAGCCGACCATGCGACTGCTTGAAATTTGCGGCCCGATAATTGGCCAACAAGCAAGTCGCCTAGCGGTTGATAGAGGCTAGGCGTATGGAAAGACCACCAAGTGACTTTCGGAGGAGTGCGATGCCAGATGACAAAACCAAACGCGGTCCGGCTGATCGCAGCCGAATTAACGTCAACGAACCCTACGAGCTAGATTACTGGTCGAAGGAGTTTGATCTCACGCCAGAACAACTGAGGCAGTTGGTGGCAAAGCACGGTACGTCGGTGGAAACCATACGCCAACTCTTGGGCAAATGAAGGGTGTATCGTTCGTGCCCCGATCGACCTTTATTCCGGGGGACAATAGATCGGATCACGCACTATCAACATAATCGTTCTTGTCCCGTAAACTGCTCAATAAATTGCGCGTAAGAAAACTTGATCGAAAAAGAAAAATACAACGTTTCCCCGATAGAAATAACGCAATAGGAGTGGGATCATCATCACACCAGCATCTTGAGAGTGCCCGTGCCGTGGCTTCTCAAGGAAAATTGGGAATGCCCTCCAACCGGAGGGCTTCTTTTTAGATGTAGCTCCGAAATCAGTGAACTTTCAAAACTACCTTCTCGTCCCGCTCCTTTCAGCAGAGCCGTCATCACAACGATTTCCGACTCTCCGAAGGCATGAGCATTTTAAACTCCCTCTGTGACACGCCCAAGGAACAAGGCTGGATTTGTCGACCCGATGTTGTTGCTCCGGACCGAACGACTTCCGGAGGGCGATGGTTGGATGTACGAGATCAAACTCGATGGTTATAGAGCCCAAGCGATCAAAACGCTCGGCAAGCTGCAGCTGCGTCACGCAACAATAACGACTTCAGCGTCCGTTATTGCACCATTGCGAACGCCCTTAGCAAATTGCCGAACGAAACTGTCGTTGACGGTGAGATTGTTGCTCTCGATCAAACTGGAAAACCTTCGTTTAATGCCCTCCAGAATTATCAGTCGACGCAACCCAACATTTACTTCTACATTTTCGATCTGCTCATCTTGTCGGGACGAGATGTCATGTCTGAACCTTTAGCTGCCAGGCGTGTGCTTCTAGAGAAGCAGATTCTGCCGAAACTGAGAGATCCTGTTCGGTATTCCTCAGCATTGAATGCGAGCCTGGCTGTTTTGATTGCATCCATAAAGGCACAGGGACTTGAAGGATTGGTTGCGAAACGGCTCAGCAGTGTGTATGAGCCAGGACTTCGGTCGGGACAGTGGCAAAAGATGCGTGTTAACCAAGGGCAGGAGTTTGTCATAGCCGGATACACGCCCAGTGACAAGAATTTCGACACGCTCATCATTGGCTATTACGAGAAAGGCAAGCTCCTCTATGCGGGTCGTACCCGAAACGGTTTCACGCCTGCCGTGAGAATGGATCTGGTTAAACGACTCCGGCCCCTCGAGACTAGAGAGTGCCCCTTCGACAATTTACCGGAGAAAAGAAGTGGCCGTTGGGGTCAGGGCCTTACCGCCGCCAAGATGAAGGAATGCTGCTGGCTCAAACCCGTACTAGTGGGACAGTTTGAATTTGTTGAGTGGACTGCGGATGGGCATCTCAGACATACGCGTTTCATCTCTCTAAGAGATGACAAATCTGCCGACAGCGTCAGGAGAGAGTAGTTGTTCGACGTGTAGGGTCGCGTCCAGCGACTTCGGAGGTCATTGGCGCACGGTGAAGGGATCGCCGTCGAGTCCCCGTTTAACGTTCAGACGCAGGCGGTCGGGTTTTTGCCCGATAGACGTCTCCAAGAAGGAGGCTGATACTGTGTCTGTTCCGCCATGATCGTGCTTTTTGCTCCCAAGCCTAACGCGATCCTGCGAGAGGGACGAAGGAAAGGCTCCTGCGGCGAGGAGCCTTTTTCCGTTTGGATGGGGTGTACCACCTGGTTGTCCCGTTTAGCTCTCGCTACTGCCCAAGTGATTGCTTCCACAAGACCTGCGAGTTCGTCGAGCTGAAGCTGAAATCGTGCAATCTTAGGAAGGGAAGGTCATGCCTTGTCCGTCGTGCCAGTCCAGCAATCAAATGGCGTTTGTTGCCGAAATTAACATCCACTTTCCAGGCACCGAAAATCTCAGTAAACCTACCGTGTGGGTGTTTCCGAAAGTCCTGGTCTGCTTAGATTGCGGAGCTTCGACGTTCACGACACCGAAGGTTGAACTAGCCCGCCTCCTTCCACCATTGGGCTAGTTCCTCGCGGCATTTGCACTGCTACTATTCCCGCCAGAGCGTGCCTTGGTTCACCGTTGAGGGGGAGGCATGCTCCGAAGAGCGCTCATGGGCTTCCCTCGGGGCGCTCTTTGTCATCTACGCGACTTCAAAGAAGCAGCTCCAACTATGTGCAATTTTGAACAGCCTGGCCGTTTGGGCAATTGCAAGAATACCTCTCATGCGGTACCACACAGACAAAGGATTCAAGCTTGTACTTGATAGTCTCGTCACCGAATGCACGCAGTGTAAGTCCGAAATCCGAGTGCGCGACCTCCCGCCCAGCGGACTCTGTCCGTCGTGTCAACGAACGCCAAAGGTCAGCTACGAGGTTAAGAAGGCGGTAGTCATTGGACAACGCCAACTGAGCGTCGAACTAGCAACGGAGGTAAGAGAGCAGCAGTGGCTACACAACCTCAAAGAAGCAAAGCGGAATCTTGAGACTTGAGATGTTCATAGTTGCATAGGTCTTTCCCGATAGACAGCCACAGGAAAGTGGTTGGATACTCGCAGTGCCCCATGATGATTGCGCTTCCTGGTCCCCAAACCAAGCGCGATCGGGCCACAGCTAGACAGCGCGAACCAGAAGGAAGGGCTCCTCCCGCCAGGAGCCTTTTCTCTTTGGACCTGTTGCATTGCGTTTGAAGCAAATTGGGGGTATTAATTTTTCCATGCAGGGACCGACCAAAGAACGGTGGCAAGAACTCTGCGAACGAGCGGCGATCGAGCAGGACTCCGACAAATTGCCGGAACTTGTCAAAGAGATCGACCGACTCCTGGCGGAGAAGCAAGATAGGCTCAGTAATAAAAAGCGTCACCCCGGGGAGTGAGACTCTCCGTGTTCGCTCAAGTGACAATCAATGAAGATCGCTTTCCTCAAACTGATTCCAGCCGAGGGTTCGGACCTCGAGCAATTTCTCATCGTCTACTCTGACCCCGAACATATTTCCGGCCCATTCATGAACACAGGCGAGCAGATGTCGGAAAATGATCTTCGGTTCGAACTAGCAAAGAGGGGCATCACACCGACCGAGATCGATGATCTGCTCAATAAAGCTCGATACCTTGCCGAAGAAGCGAAAAGCAAAGAGCCCCACCAAGACTGATCTCGGCTGCCAATGCCCCAGCTACTTTTAGGCCCTCCCCTCGCAGTGTTTTGCTGTCAATTTTGTCAGTAGCCATGAGAGTTGTGGTTAAGAACACTAGGGACAACAAGCGCGCGTCTACCAAGGGGACGACCATTTCCAGAGTAACGCAAGCGCGGCTCGTTCGAACATCGTGTCAGTACACATCCTCATTGCCGATGATTTTGAGGGTTGGAGGCGTGAGGTACGTACTCTTCTCCAAGCCCGAACAGAATGGCAAATCGTTGCCGAGGCTCGGGACGGTCTTGAGGCTGCCCATAAAGCCTCCAACCTCCGCCCTGATGTTGTGTTACTCGATATAGGAATGCCAGGCTTGAATGGGATAGCCGCCGCCGCGCAAATACGGCAACTCTCTCCCAACAGCAAGATCATTTTCTTGACTGCGAACTCGGACTCAGACGTAATTCCTGAAGCTCAGCACGCCGGCTAGACGGATATGTAAAGAAGTTCCAAGCTGGCACCGAATTGATACCCGCGATTGAAGAAGCCCTTTGCAAGCGGCCTCTCTCGCCTTGAGAGATCCGAGTCGCCCGACATAGCTGTTGTTAACAGCGATTTCACCAATTACTCGGGTAGCGGTTCGCAGACAAAGGGTGTCAACCACGCAAACTGCAAAAAGCCCATCAGCCGAAGCCGGTGGGCTCTCACCCTTTTTGCTCGCGATGTTAAACGACAAGACGCCTGTACGAGAGATGGCGCGGCGGCTTGAGTGTTCGAGAACGGCGATTAGAAGCGCGTTACGGTCTTAGGTCCTTACTACACTCGGGACAGGAAGCCCGATGCTCTTCGAAGGCTCGTCGGGCTTTGGTGTTCGCCTCCTCTAGCCGCTTGCTCTCTCGCCAGTGTTCGCTCGTGCGAGCTACCCCTTTCAGGGATTCCTGATAGCGTCCGATTGTTTGCGCCCAACTCGCATACACCATATTCAAACGCTCGCCTTCCTCGCACCAAGACATCGCACTACCCCTATAGGTTTCGGTCCTGCCTACATGCGGGACACTCTTCACGGTGGTCTTGAAAGGCGCGGCGAGCCGTATCGTTCTCTGTCTCTAGCCGCTCCCTATCTCGTCTGTGTTCGCTCGTTCGAGCTATGCCTCTAAGGGACTCCTCGTAGAGTCCGAGCCACTTGGTTGCCGCCGCGTACTCCTCTTTTAATTGCTTCCCCTTGTCGCAGGCCATTCGTCCCTCCGCGCCCGGTCCTAAAAACTGTTGCGGCAAAGCAAATTGTAAAACGAACATTCGACTAGAGCGAAAAACTCGACTCTCGACGGTCCGAAAGGAGTAGTCAAAAGACCGCGTCGCCGGGAGGTTTCGACTCCCGAAACTAGCGCCAACTTTCCTTCGCGGACCGGCTTGCTGCTTGCCCCAGGCAGCGCCAAGGAAATCGAACTTCAGTAATAACACCGACGGGCAATTGTCGTTGCTCGTCGGTTGCCGCATAGTGGCGGTGCTGTCGTGCTCCTAGTCACGGCAGGGGCGATAGAAAAGGGCAGGACCTCCTTGGGGCCTGCCCCTTTCTCGATTCTTCAACGATTTCTATGCTGTGCGCAGCCAAGCAAACTCATCAAAGTCGAACGGTAGCCCGTAGCAGAGGCAAGTTACCTTAGTTACCCCTACGGAAAGAACCCGATTGGCACTCAGTCGTGGCTCAGGCAGAATCTCATTCGCGTTTCGGGTCGTTTACCTTAATGAGTTTTCGGTTTCAAAAAGCTCCCGCCCTCATCCAGCAATGAGTGGTGGGAGCTTCTGTTTTGCATTGAACGCCGCAGAAAGAAGTATGAACTGGTATCACAAACACGAGGTGCAGTTGTGGGGTTTGGCGATTTTAGCGATTATGGCTTTCCTTATTGGCGCATCGTCATTCGTTGCCCATAACTAGCAGAACCTCAAGACCAGAAATCAACTGGGGCCACCCAATGCCAAAAACGAAAAGGACGGCTCCCATTGCGCCCAAGAGCGTGTCTTGTCCGTTTTGCGGAGCGCAAATGAACGAGCCTTGTAAAACAGCGGGCGGAAAACACCTTCGGCGTGACCTCCTGATTAAGGATGTTCGTATTGCACTGCTGCACGTAGACCGGATAATGAAAGCCGCGAAATGGACGCGGACCAGACAAGTGGCATAACGACGAGCCGCTGGCAAGCGGGTGTCAACCAAGTGTCAACCCGAGTCGCCGTTCGATGTCTTTCAGGTCAACCGGCCGACATTCGTCAGGACGGATTCGCGGCGCTACGCATTCCTCTCGCATGCGGTCCGAGGCTTCTGCATCGATTCGTCCGTTTGGCAGAAGAATCACGATGTTGCGACGCGTAAGCACTCTAACGTATCGACTGGAAATCCCCCTACTTCGCGCGTACTGAATTTGCGTCAGCCCTTGCTGTTCCTTAGCCATCGCTAAAACCTCCAAAATTAACCAAAAAGCGGAACAAACTTTAAAACCCGTGCCCTAGCACGTTTGTGCGGCGGGGAGGCCCCCCGCACATCGAAGTCGCCAGAAGGACCCACAGGTGTTGTGTATGTTCATAGGCTTGCCGCCATTGCTTCCTGTCGTTGTTCAAGTGGTTGCTGTACTTGTGCCATGCGTTCCTCGTACTCTTCACGCGCCTTCTCCCAATGGGCACGGATGCCATCAAGACCAGGCAGCCATTGTTTAGAGTTGTGAGCGAAGCCACTCAGTCGGGGCAGGCCATGCTGCCTAATGTCTTCGGCGTCGAGGTTCAGTAGCGAACAACACCACTCGAAGGAAAAGACGATTTCCCCTCTTATCGCTTCTGGTGGGATGGGCCCAGGGCGCCTGGTCCAGTCAGTGCGTGCTTCAACCCAAATTGCAGCGTCTAACGCCTCTTGTGTCGGTCGTCCCTCATGGGTTCGTAGGCAATCGCGCAAGGCCAACTCAATGGTCAACCTCAACATGAGCAGGGCTGGGTTTGCACGAATCGCTCTGGCGTTGCGTTGGGCGTTGAGTTCGTGTGCGTGAAGGTTGGGGCGATAGAGTTGGCGAGTGTCCGACCCGGACCACAACATTCCTTACTTATGTGGTAGGAGAGGAAAAACTGGCAAACCGCGTCACCCGGTTGCGCCGCACGTTTCGCAAGTGATAGTTCCATCCTTCGCCCGATACAGCGCAAAAGACCCACACCCTCGGCAAGACGGCATAGCTTCAGGAGTCGGCTTTGCAATGCGCGGATTATCACAGCCGTAGCCTTGATGTGCAGCGAGTCCGAGGCGGGTATCAAAATGGTCGCCACACTTCACACAGCAGAAGTTGCTGACAGTCTTTTCGCGCTTACCGCGCTTATTTCGCCCGGCCTCCCACTCCCGAACGATTCTCATTAGTTCAGCCATTTTTCTTTTCTCTCCACTGCGAAAGAAGCGAAACATGCGAAACAAGGCAGGGGATATTTCGCTTTATTCGCTTTATTCGCTGCCGGTAATCACAAACCAGACTTCCCGCGACCGCCCGTCTGTCGTCTCGTTCCGTCTCCCGACCAGGCCCCGTTCGAGTAACAAATCCAGCGCCGCATCAATCTGCGCCTTTGTTTTGTGCCGACCGAACAGGTCACTAACCTCCGTTCTGGTCATTCCGTCAGGGCTTGCCTTAAGACTCGCTAGGATTGAGTCTGCGACGGGGTCGCCTATTGCGTCTCCGAAGATGTACCGACAACTCGCCCCGCAGTATTCCCATACGGCTAAAGCTGACTTGAGGTGCTGAACTTGGACAACGTCACTGCCATCTAACAGCGCGTAAATGCATGACAGACGCAACGCTTGCGCCTCGGCCCGTGCGATTACGGAACCAACAAGCCCCAGTTCGCCCTCACTGAGTGCTGCATACACAGTCGCCCAGAGTTCTTTCGCCGCTTCATCGCGTTGCATGCGTCCAACGGTGCGAGCCTTATTGAATGCGGAAACCAATCTCTCCTCAAACTCCCGCATCTGCTTGCTTGGAACCGTCCCACCCTCTGGCAAGTGCTTTGAACGCTTCACGCAGACCCAGACAAACCGATTCGCGAAACCGTTCGCCGAATCCGTCGCAGTAAGATGACTCCGCAACTCATCGCGGGTTATGTGGCCAAGCAGCGAAATATGCGCGTCCGTGGCCGACATTGGGCGTTTGGTCATCACGCGCAGGTAGCCGTCATCCCATGCATCGCGCAATATTCCGCTAAGGGTGTTCCCTTCTCTGGCCATCACTTTAAGCACGGAACAGAATTCGCCCTGGGTGACCATCAGCCTTTTATCCTCGACGCCTGGGGTGCCTTTTTTCACTCCGCCCTTACCGTCATCTGTGTCGGGTTCAGTGTCTCGCACTGCGGACACTAGTCCTTCCCCAGAACTCAACCCAGAAACGAACCCGTCGCGTGTCGTTCCTAATTCTAGGTCGAGGAACAGTTGCCGAATGTAATGCCATGACGTCCCCTTCCGCGCCTTGCTAGTCATGCCTACCAGGCAGGCGAACGTATTCATGTGGTGCCGGGTAGCGCCGACCAGGTAATGAGGACCACGGCCAACTCGATTGCCGAATGCAATCAAAAATTGAATCAGTAACGCGGCTGGGTCTCCCTCGCAGTGGGGTTCGACCATTCGCACGAAGTCGCCGGCCAACCCGTGAAATGCTTCTGGCGCAATCGGGTCAGGCCATTTTCGAGACTCTGGCGTCGGCGTGTTCGCAACATCGCCATGCGTTTTGCCGTTGCCTGGCGTTTTCTCTGCTGCGTGCTTATAGGCGCGTTCTGTATCGTCAAATTCCAGTCCTTCAAAACCGTATTCATTGTTCATAGGTTTTCCAGTTCCCTGATTTCATCGTGGAAAATCGCACAAGATTCCCAGCAGGATTCCGTCTCGCCGGGGTATTCCTCAGGATTGCCGCGTAGGAGTTCGGTCAGACGTTCGCGGGCATCGCAATAGAAACGGCGGATTCGCGCCTCATACTTCGGTTCATCGCGCACAGAAACGCTGTACTGTTCTCCCTCAATTGCGAAATCCAGCGTCAGGAATGGGACTGCGGCCTTTGGTTGCGGTTGGAAACTACTGTCACCATCCCATGCTTTCAGGTATCGGCACGCATCTACGAAGGACAGCCCGTATCGCTTCCGAACGAACGAAATCAAGTCGCCTTTGCCGCAACCGCCCCAGCAAACCCAACTCCCGTTCTCTACGTTGGCCGCGAAAGACAATCCTGATTTGCCGCGATGGAATGGGCACTGTGTTTTTATCCAGCCTCGGGATACACGGGTGCGCTTGCCCTCAAGTTCTGCGCCCCAGAACTGACTTGCGTTTAGCTGGTCAGGCCGATAGTGACCTGCAGCGGACACTTACTCAGCCTTCCTCTCGGGTTTCTTGCGACCGTGCCCGAGGCCTTCTGCTTCGACCCTCTCCACTTCACTACGCGGCACCATAACTCTGCCTGCCAAACGAATCGTCTTGAGTTCCCCGCGTGCCGCCGCACGCTTCAACATGTCGGTAGATACGCCCCAACGCGCAGCCAATACCGGAAATCCGAATAATGTCTGCATCACCATCGCCTGCAATACGCTCATGTTTGAAACTCCCTTCTGCGGCCTAAAACTCCATCTTGCTATCGCAAACAGTACCTGATAAAAGAGTTCTGCGGGCGAGTATTGTAATGGTCGCAGGTCGCTGCCAATAACGTCGGTTACGACTTCTACTGAGGAGGATTAATGGTTAGCAAAGCGCGACAACGGGATTACGAAGCAGCAACAACCATCATCACGAGCAGGCTTAATATGCCGCACCCGCCCGCCGCAGTCAGGCGGGTCACTGCCCTGCTTATTTTTTTGCATGACGCAAGCAAGAGAGCGCAGCTGGAAGGAATTGAAAGGCTCCAGACGTTCTTAAAATCCCCGGTACTACGCGAAACGATTAATCGGAAATTGATGCGTTATAGCAATTGGACCCCGCAATTCCTTGCGCAAGGCCGCCAGCCCGTCGCAGTGTGGAGTCGAAAAGCAGCGGAGAAGCTGAACGCTGAAGATGGGCCGGAAAACCCATGGGAACTGATTGACTCCGAGGACTGGGCGGACCCGAAAGAGTTTGAGGAGATGGCGGTCTGGTTCCTACTCGCCAAGGGTCACTGGGAGCGCTATCGGCGTTGCGACCAATGCCCGCAATGGTTCTACGCGCTAACTGATTTCCAGAAGTTCTGCCAGAAGTCATGTCGTCAGAAGGCCGCTGCGCAGACCGATGAATTCAAGGAAAAACGGAAAATCTACATGAAGGAAAGATACAGGCCCAATCTGAAAGCCAGGACCGAAAAGGGATTAGAGCTATCAGCTAGGAGGAAAAAACGATGAAGCGCACGCGATATGGTCTTTACCCACGTAATCAAAAGTTTTGTTTCCGCTACCAAGATACTGACGGCCGATGGCGCGAGAAATCCACACTCACAGACAACATTCGCGAGGCCCGCAAGTATAAGGAAGAATTTGAACGGAACCTGAGGGAAGGCACGTTGCCAACGGACAAAGCAGCGTGGTCCGTGAAGCAGGCGGCAGCGTTATGGGTTCAGCAACACGCCGCGCACCTCGGTCCCGCGAAATCGAAACGCAACGAACAATCGCTACTTAATCAACTGACGCGACGCATTGGCGACGTGAAACTAAAAGCGGTCACCATCGACAAAATCAAGGATTACCAGGTGGCCCGCCGTAAAGAAGTATCCGAGAGAACAATCAATCTGGAATTGAGGATTCTGCAAAACGTCTTGCGGGAAGCGAACCTCTGGCACCCAATCGAGAAACATTACAAACCCCTTCGCGAACAGACATCAGAAGTGGGGCAAGCACTCACACAGGAACAACTCGCACGCCTCGAGGCCACGGCCGCCAGTAACCCCGCGTGGGAAGTGGCATACAGGTGCGAGGTACTGGCGAGTAACACTGGAATGAGAGGCTGCGAGATTCGTCGCCTCCAACTAGCAGACGTGAACCTTGAATTGCGACGCTTGCGTATCCGACGGCAAGGAACCAAGACGGATTCGGGGTGTCGACTAATTGAGTTGAATCAGGCCGCACTCGAGGCCGCGACGCGACTCTTCCAACGTGCCCAATTGATAGGTGCAGCGAAGCCCGAACACTATCTGTTGCCTTGCGACCGTAGCCGTCACACTCGAGATATAGACCCGCTGAAGGGAATCGGATTCGACCCTGCCAACCATCAGCAAACCTGGCGTACAGCGTGGCGACGTTTGCGGAAGGCTGCGGGGTTGGATGGTCTGCGATTTCATAGTCTGCGGCATTCGTTTATTTCAGCGATGGCAGAACGCAACGTCCCGCTTGCGGTCGTGCAGGCAATGGCTGGGCATATGTCGGCGGCGATGACGCGGCACTACACGCACATCAGTTCGCAAGCTGCACGCAACGCAGTGGAGTTACTCGACAAGCCGCGATTTGTGGATGGCTTTGTGGATGGAAATGACATCGCGAAACAAACTGAACGTAAGTTATTGAATTAATGGTGGGCAGTGCAGGACTCGAACCTGCGACCTCCTGCTTGTAAGGCAGGCGCTCTAACCAGCTGAGCTAACCGCCCACGAACGTGACATTCCGTGGAAGGAATCTACATCATAAAGCATCGTCGCAGCCGTGTCGCGCTTCCCTGCTAGACTTTGGCGGTGCGACGACTGATTGTCAACGCCGACGATTTTGGCCTCACTGCCGGTGTGAATCGCGCCATTATCGAGGCCCACCGGGCCGGCATCGTCACGTCGACCACGCTGATGGCGAACTCTGCCGCCTACGATGAGGCGATACTCCTTGCACAGCAGGCTCCGCGCCTCGGCGTAGGCGTCCACTTGGTTTTCGTCGATGGACGGCCGATCGTCTCTCCAACCTCTATACGAACGCTTGCGCCGGGCAGGCATTCACGCTTTCGAGGGTCAATCGCTCTTCTGGCGGCGAATGCTCTTCTCGCACGCCTGAACCCCAACGAAATCGAAAGAGAGGCAGGAGCACAAATTCGAAAGATTCAAGCGTCAGGCGTGCTCGTATCTCACCTCGACACCCACAAACACACTCATCTATTTCCGAATATTCTCAAGCCGATTTTGCGCGCTGCGGCGAGATGTGGGATTTCGGCCATCCGCAATCCGGTGGAACCAACATTCGCGCAAGTGCCCGCGTCTACACAATGGAAGCGCCGAGCGCAAGTCCGCCTGTTGCGCGTTCTAGCCGGGGGGTTCCGAGAGCTCGCCACCGCCGCAGGTGTTTCCACCACAGATGGCACGCTCGCGATCCTTGCTACAGGGTCGCTAACGTTAGAGGTTTTTCGAGCCATAATTGCCAACATTCCGGACGGGACGTGGGAATTTGTATGCCACCCCGGTTATGACGACGATGCATTACGTGCAACTGGCACGCGGCTTCGCGCCTCGCGTCAGCGGGAGCTGGAGATACTCACTTCTGATTCAGCGCGGCGCACTTTCGAGGAATACGGAGTCGAACTCATTTCCTATCGCGATCTGCGCCCGTTGCGCTCTTGAACCAATAGCCTGTCTGAGGTCTTTGATTAAGTACCGGCAATTGAGCCGCAGCTTTGCTCTCAAGGTATGATGTACGCGAGCGCACCTCAACAATTTGACCGACATGAGCCAACAACGCCCTGAACCTCGGATTACTGCCGACCTCCCCGTTAGGGTTTGGGGTATGAGCGCCGATGGGCGCGCATTTTCTCAGGCCGCGCGGGCCCAAAACATCAGCTCCGAGGGTGCGCTTCTCTCAGGTATCGAATCGGAATTGTCCGTGGGTGACGTGATCGGCGTTCAATATCAGGATAAAAAGGCGCGTTTCAAGGTGATCTGGGTGATTAATGCAGGTGCCGCTCAAAAAATCCAGGCTGGCGTGCAAATTGTGAGTGACCAAGAGGCTCCTTGGAAGGCGCAGGTCCCCGTTCAAGATAAGCGCGCGCAGCAAGCCGCCTCGAACCGGCGCAGGTTCTTTCGTCACAAGATCTCGATACCGATGGAAATTCGAGACGAGCGTGTAAACACACCGATGCGCGTACAGGTCACGGATGTGAGTGGTAACGGCTGTTATGTTGAAAGCATCCTGCCTCTTCCGAAGAGCACAGTTCTAAAAGTCGATTTTTGGATCGACGAGGAACGCATCACCGCGAGCGCCATTGTCCGCACGTGCGACCCGGGTGTGGGTATGGGCGTTGAATTTACCGGGATGACCCCTGAAACGAAGCAGCGTGTGCAACAGTATTTAGATCGTATCGATCCGCCTCGAGGCTTGATCGAGCATCACCCCACGCGCGACTGATGCGGACGGTATCTCGGACGGCGTAAAAAAGAGCCGCAGAAACTGCATCCCGTCTCTTTACCGATAATCGAATTACCCGGGGAGAATTCTCTCACAATGAAGATTGGGATTACATGTTATCCCACATACGGCGGCAGCGGAGTCGTTGCTACCGAACTGGGTCTTGAGCTTGCTCAGCGTGGACACGAGATTCATTTCATCTCTTATTCGCAACCGATTCGGCTCACCGGCCCTCAACCCAACATCCACTATCACGAGGTGGAGGTCTCGCGGTATCCACTCTTTGACTATCCTCCCTATGATCTTGCCCTAGCGACACGGATGGCTGAAGTTTCCCAGCTCTATGATTTGGACTTGTTGCACGTGCACTACGCGATCCCTCACTCCGTTAGCGCCTTGCTTGCTCGACAGATGTTGGCCGCGACTCCCCCTCGAAAAAAGCTGCCTTTCGTGACAACGCTACATGGAACGGACATTACCCTGGTCGGCCTGGATCGCTCCTACTTGCCGATCACTCGCTACTCGATCGAAGAAAGCGATGGCGTCACCGCGATTTCAAAATATCTTCGGGAGCGAACGCTCAGCGTTTTCGACATCAAGAATCACATCGAAGTCATCTACAACTTCGTAAACTGCGACCAATACGTCCGGCCTTCAGACTGGATCAATAAACGCAAAGAGTATGCACCCAAAGGTGAACGGCTTTTGGTTCACCTATCGAACTTTCGACCAGTAAAGCGGATTACCGACGTCGTGGAGATCTTCGATCGCGTCCGTAAGCAGATGCCAGCCAAGTTGCTCTTGATTGGCGACGGCCCTGATCGTTCGAGGGCCGAGTGGCTGGCCGTGCAAAAAGGCATTCATGATGATGTCCTCTTTTTAGGTAAGCAGGATCAAGTCCAGGACAAACTGGCCATTTCCGATGTCATGCTCTTACCCAGCGAACTGGAATCCTTTGGATTGGCGGCGCTGGAAGCGATGGCCTGTGAGGTTGTGCCGATCGCGACCAGAGTTGGGGGCATACCGGAGGTTATCGAGCACGGAGTGAGTGGGTACCTTGCAGAGGTGGGAGACGTCGATACTATGGCGCGCTATGCAGTCGAATTACTGGGAGACGACAGCCGATTGCAACAAATGGCCAAGCAAGCTCGCGCGGATGCGAAGGCACGATTTTGCACCAGCAAAATAATCCCGCTCTATGAGGAATTCTACCGTCGCGTGCTTGAGCGCTCTTCATAGAGGGCACCGGGCAGGCCCTCGCGATCTTGCAACACGGGGAGGCGAAGTCGAACCAGCGTTCCCTTTCCTTCGCGGCTATCGACGGTCATAGTCGCAGTGTCTCCGTAAAGAACCTGAAGGCGTTCGGCCACATTGGCCATCCCAATGCCCGTCCCAGCGCGCGACCTCGTACTCAGCTGACTGCTCGCAAAACCCATCCCAACTCCGTCGTCTTCTACCTCGATGATCATGAGGGACTCAGTCACGCGGCTTCTCAGGTAAATGCTGCCCCCTTCTATCTTCGAAGAAATTCCATGTTTGATTGAGTTTTCGACCAACGGCTGCAACAACATACTCGGAACCATCGCATCAAGAGAGTTTGGGTCAAGCTCTTTAATCACCCGCAACTTGTCTTGACCAAACCGCACCACCTCAATGTCGAGATAATTGTCGATGAACTCCACCTCGTCGCGCAAAGGTACAAACGCCTCTGTGCTGTTGAGCAGCCGCCGCAAGATTGTCGCTAGCTTAATGATCAGATCTCGAGCAGTATCGGGGTCGAACCGAACTAACGAAGATACAGAGTTGAGGGTGTTGAATAGAAAATGCGGATTAATCTGGTTCTGCAGTGCTTCCATTCGCGCCTGGAGGAGCAGCTTTTCTTGTTCCTCTAGCTTCTTCTGAATCCGAACACTCTGGAAAATCTTAAGCTCGATTCCGATCGCCATGATCGACGTTGCATAGATCGCGACATCTTTCCAAAAGTTCGGGCTTTCGACGCTAAAGATTGTGGACGGCAGAAACCGTGCGATTTGGCTCTGCATGAATCGCAGCACCAATATCGTAAGGAAAAAGACGTTCTGCCAGTCGAAGAAGTGTGGCCGGGGAAGATTTCTTTTCAGCCATCGGTAAATACTCAAGTCAACGAAGGGAGAAAAGGACCAAATCGCCTCCTTGTCGGAAGCAATCTGTCGAAGTTGACCGGCTAAGAAACCGCACAGAATGTTGAATGGCAGAGTCGCGTACTCGCCGCGAAAGATGGCTGGTAGCGCCATCAAGACGCCACCACTCATTCCAGCAACACGCCCCCCGATGACGCCAAGCAGGAGAGTGGTCTCAAAAGAAATGTCCCCAGCATAGAACGTCTTGGAAATGAAACGAATCCAAACTCCGATTGTGATCGGAATCGCAAACCACAGTGTGAGATAGATTTTTTGTCGAGTCGTTCGGTCTTCGCGGAAGAGGAGATTCTTGAATTCAACAGACCGTACAACAGCGCTGGCAACTGCGGCTGCGACGCCTAGCTTCACCAGCAACATCACCCACAGAAAGGGCTGTTCCGCCATTGGAAGACCGTGTAGTCACTGTAGCATGGGGAGAACTAACTCTACGTTGTGACAAGGGTTGGTAACGCCATACGCGCTAAGGATTCTCAGACCAACCCTAAGTGTTTAACAGCCCGATCCAAGATCACAGAAGCGTCTACGCCTGCCGGCACACCGCCTTGCGCGAATTCCTTACCTCCCCCTCCGCGGCCGCCGACGGTTTCAAGAACGTTTTTCAGAGCGGCGCCCAAATCCAGGGCCACGCCAGGAGATGCGGCAAATACCACCGAAGCAGGAAGAACTTCGCTCGCGACGAGCGCGACCACATTTCGTGCAAGGCGAGTAGCTTTTTGTGCAAGAAGCCTGGCGAACGTCGTCTCCTTGTCCGGAAAGCTCCGCACGATCACCCTGTATCCCCGAATTTCCTTCGTCTCGGACAACAATTGTTGGGCCGTCAATTCCGCGAGTTCACCCGCCAGCGCCTCACGCACTTTACCTAATCGTTTGATTTCCTCATTCGACTTGCGAATCTGTTCTGGCACATCCCAAATGTGGGCCGAATACAAAGACCCTGCCTCGACCAACGTCGTGTAGTCGCGCCGCGATGTCTCAACCGCACGCAACCCGCACACAAACTCAACTCGCCAGCCTTGCCTGACCTTCTCCGCTTTACGTAGCAGAATGCTCCCTATCTGGCCTGTGTCGCTTACATGTGTGCCACCGCACGCGCACAGATCGAAATCAGTGATCTCTACCAGACGCAACTCATCACGGTCGGCTGGTGGAAGTTTACGAAGCCCGAGCCGCTCCGCCTCCACGCGCGTTACGTAACGCACATGGACGGGACGGTTTTCCAAAATAATTTCATTCGCGAGACGCTCGGCAGCCGCGATCTTCTCAGCTGTGATGGACGCCGCATCCAAATCGATCGAACATGACGCTTGTCCCATATGAAACGACACGGTAGGAACTTGAAATAAACTAACGAACGCTGCTGACAGCACATGCTGCCCGGAGTGCTGCTGGATGTGATCGCGCCGCCGCAACACGTCTACCGAGCCGTGCAGCGACGCCCCCTTTTCAAGTGGCGCCGGACTCTCGACAAAGTGAACGACTCTGCCGTCATCCAAATCCGCTACTTCGCTAACGTTGATCTTCGTCCCAGCGGCCGTCGAGAGAGTACCGACATCGTGCACTTGTCCCCCGCTGGTCGGATAAAACGCAGTGCGATCCAGAACAATGCCGGTGCGAGACTCGTTCTCTGATGGGCCTAATATTTCCACAACTTTGCCATCGAACTCGTAGAGGAAAGAATCGCGATAGTAAAGACGGTCAGTCATAGGTCCGAGCAATTTCAGGAGTGAACAGAACCAGACGAAAGGTGCCTGAGGTTAGTATGGCCCAATAATCCCCCCAATAGAACGCGCTGCCGGGCTCTGTTTTTTTTCGACAGGCGATGAGCTTTCCATAACGTCGAGATATTTGTATCCGGTCCCGGTATTGAAGAGCACGACTGAATCGTTTGGCTCAAAAATTCCGCGGGCCAACAGCTTCTGGTATCCACTCAAAACCGCGGCTCCTTCGGGCGATGCGAATACTCCCTCAACCCGGGCCCAGTGGCGAACGGCTTGCATAATCTCTTCGTCTGTCACGCTGACGGCGATACCATCGCTTTTTCTTAGAATCTCGAGGATCAGATAGTCCCCGTAAGGCTTCGGCACCCGCAATCCCGAGGCTGCGGTCGACGCTCCGCTCCACATTTGCGATGAATCATGCCCCTCATCCCACGCTTTCACGATAGGGGCACAACCTGCGGCTTGAACGCAAACCATCTTGGGCCGCGCACGGCCAATCCAGCCCAATTCTTCCATCTCGTCGAACGCCTTCCACATACCAAGCAGGCCTACCCCACCGCCGGTCGGATAAAAAATGCCCTTCGGCAACCGCCAGTCCAACTGTTCCGCAACTTCGTACCCCATCGTTTTCTTGCCCTCGACGCGATACGGCTCTTTCAGTGTGGAAACATCGAACCAACCTTCTTTTTCTTTCCTCTCCGCGACAATTTTTGCGCAATCGCTAATCAGTCCGTTCACAAGCGTGACGTTGGCACCAAACATTTCTGACTCGATGCGATTGGCAATCGGCACGTCCTTTGGCATGAAAATGTTTGCTTCAATATTGGCAGCAGCCGCATAAGCAGCCAGGGCTCCGGCAGCATTTCCTGCCGATGGGATCGCCAGTTTCGTTAACCCAAAATGTCGCGCCATAGTCACGGCGGCAGACAACCCTCGCGCCTTGAACGACCCAGTCGGATTCAGTCCTTCATCCTTGATGAGAACATTGTGAAATTCGCGGCTGCGAAGCATGGGAGTGTACCCTTCGCCTAACGTGACGGGCTTGGCATCGGGAAGGACTTCTCGATACCGCCACATGGTGGCTGGCCGTTCTTTCAATTTTTCGCGAGCGAATTCGGAAGCGATGGACTTTAAATCGTAGCGTGCGTACAGCACACCGCCGTCTTTTGGGCAGACTGTTTGCGGTCGATCCGCCGGCAGCCGCTCTCCGCATTTCGTGCATTCCAAGTGGGTCAATCGGGACATTCAGCGAAGTCTACCATTCGTCACTGGTGATTCATCCCCACTCGACGAACACTGCCAAGCCTGTTCAAATTTAGCCAGTAGAGATTGAAGGGGGTGAACCGAAATATTCACACTAGCTCTGAAACTTACGTCCTCAAACCGGTAGCTTCTTCAGTAAGCCAGCTGCTTTTCGAAACCACGGACGCTCTCGCCTTTTCAAATATCCAGGCATCGTTGGTTTCTTATCGAGGACACGTTGAGCCCACACACGCGCTTCGGCGTTCCGGCCCTCACTCGCCAGCATGGCCGCGTAATTTAAATATGTCTCCGACAGAGTCGATATGACGGTAACTTGCTTGAACAGTTTCTCGGCTTTTTCCTTCTGTCCGATCTCCGCGTAAGCGTGGGCCAATAGACCACCAGCACGATAGAAATCATAGCCGGACTCGCTGGCAACTGCACGCTCTAGATCCGGCACAGCAGACGCGAAATCACCTAACTCAACCGAGCAAACACCGCGCCGGTAAAAAGGGTCAAGCGAATCCGTACGAGACGAGATCGCGCGGTTGTAGCGCTCGCGCGCCTTAGAGAAGTCGCGATCTTCCATGTACAGGTCAGCGAGTTCCTCATAATTTCCTGCTGAAGGGTTATCTCGCACCATTGCTTCCAGTTCAAGGATGCGCCGCCGTCGCGGAAACATCTTGAACGTGCCGCCCAACAAACCGATGTCGGGTGCCGCCTCGACGACTAGGTAGATAGTTGCCCCTATTGGACCCAGAAAGAGAATTACCCATAAACAATACGTGTCAGGCCGGCGGCGGATAAAGTGGATAATCGCGGCCGCTTGGAGCAAGATGCCCCATGGGTACAGCAGATAACTCAAGAATCCCATGCTTCAGTGGCTGCACTATAGCATGTGGTTGGTGTAGCCTGATGTTCCTGTCGTAATGCGGCTGAGTCGTAATCTGTCATGCCCAAGAGTTCCCATCTCATCGCTGGAATTGCCATTGGCGTTGCCGTTTGCGCAACCTTGGGAACTGCTTTTGACCGGTTAGGCGCCGGCGCGCTCGCGGGCGTCGTTGTTGGAGTAATCATTGCTTTCGTCCTCGCTCGAATAGCCGCCAACAGCCTTTAGACGCATGGTTCGCAGTGTTAAAATCTTATGTGGCCACACCTCCGATTCGCTTGATCGCCGCCGATATAGACGGCACCTTGCTAAACCCTGAATTTCGCATTTCCGATCTTGACTTAGGCGCTCTGCGGCGCGCGCACGATGCTGGCATTGAGGTGGTTCTGGTAACCGGCCGCCGTCATACGTTTGCGCTTCCGATCGCGCAGATGCTGGGTTTTGATATCTGGGTGATCAGTTCAAACGGAGCCATTACTCGTTCCCTCGCCGGCGAGACGTTTCACCGCGACATGCTCCCACTTGATACGTGCCGCAAGCTGGTGCTCGGCATGCGGGAATTCCGCGGCAACACGGTTTTGACGTTCGATACAGAAGCAAAGGGAGCCATCGTCATCGAACGCATGGATGAGTTGAGCGCCAGCATTCAGCGCTGGCTCGAGAAAAATTTGAACTTCATCGACTTTGTTATTCCCATTGAGGGCGCGCTAGTCACAGATCCGGTACAAGCCATGTTTTGCGGCACTATTCCGAGAATGCATAAAGTCCTCAGTGAAATCGACGGACTGTCCTTGGATGTAACTGTGCTGCGTACCGAGTATCCGGTGCGCGATCTATCGATAGTCGATGTCCTCAACGGCGGCTGCTCCAAGGGACATGCGCTTGAACGCTGGGCCACCCATCGAGGAATTCCGCGCGAAGAGGTCATGGCCATCGGTGATAACTACAACGATATCGAAATGCTTGCCTTCGCTGGATACCCCTTTATCATGGGAAATGCATCCGAAGAGTTACGCGGGCGCGGGTGGAACATTACGTTGGCGAACGATCAAAACGGCGTTGCAGCAGCCATCGAACAGGTGCTCGATGGCACTCCGGTAGCGGGGACGCTGTAGACGCTTCGCGAAGCTAACCAAGATTTTTGACGCATGGCTCGGTTGAACAAGTAGTTGTCGATATGACCAGACGTTGTTTAGTCACGGTTCTCGTGCTGCTGAGCGGATCCCTATCGAGCTCTGCCGCTGATTTGGCGCGCCTGCGCAACGGATTCACGATTCGGCACGAGCGGCGTGCCACCATCGGCGAAAGCACCAGGCTTTATCTCACGCACGATGATGCAAGCTTCGTGGATATTCCAACATCAGCGATCGAAGGTTTCGAGAAGGATGACTCCATCGTTCCAATCGCTACAGCTCCGAAGAGCCCGGCGCCTGAAAAACTTCAACTCTCCGATGTCGTTCAATCGGCCAGCGACCGTTACCGTCTAGACCCTGACCTCGTAAACAGTGTGATCCACGCTGAAAGCGGGTTCAATCCGAATGCAACTTCGCGGAAGGGCGCCCAAGGCTTAATGCAGTTAATGCCTCAAACGGCCAGTAAGCTTGGCGTCAGCAATCGTCTCGACCCCCAGGAAAATGTTGAGGCGGGAACGCGTTATCTGCGGGAACTTCTGGAGATGTATAACTTCGACCTTGTGAAAGCGCTTGCGGCTTACAACGCTGGTCCTGGCCGCGTTCAGCAGTATGGCGGCGTGCCGCCTTATCGGGAAACCAGGGCGTACGTGAGTCGTATTGTGAAGGATTTCAATCGAAAGAAAACAACCGCCCGGAGCACAGCTCCGAGCACAACCAAGCGCTCATCCACAACACCTTCGGCCACCAAGAAGGCGTCACCCTAAACAAAGCACCTCCGGTTCGGGCCGTCCCTTCCCGTTGACCCCAGCCCTTGAGTCGTTTACCTTGTGCACGGGTCGCGCTCACCATCCTGAGCTTGTCCTGGCTCTCCTCCACCTAATGGACAAGAAACGAATCGCTATAACCGCCGCTGTATTCGCCGTTCTGGTGGCACTCATATATTTCCAGTTCCGGACGTGGAAGACCTTCGATTGGACGACATTCTGGACCGAAACTCACCAGATTAATAAGTGGCACATCCTGCACGGTATTCTTTTGATTTATCTGGCGTATGTCTTCCGAGCCTTCCGCTGGAAGATTTTTCTACGACCCGTGCGTCCGGACGTAAATCCTTTCGCCCTCGTTTCTCCCACCATCGTTGGCTTTACAGGTCTAGCGCTTCTTGGACGTCCCGGTGAGTTTATACGGCCTTATCTGATTGCTCGCCGGACTTCCCTTCCTGTGTCGTCCCAGTTTGCGGTCTGGGCCGTGGAACGCATATTCGATATCGGCGCCTTCACTGTGCTAATGGTGATTTCCATTTTTATGCCCAGCGCCATGCCTTCGATTCCCAACGGCGACGAATACGTAGCCCGTTTTCGGGAAGCGGGCTTTTTACTCATCGGCGTTGTCACCTTGATGGCCGTCCTGGCTTGGCTGGCGGCGAAGCGCGGCGAGGAGATCGCCAACTGGTTCGAAAAGCGTTTTTCACACTGGGCGTCCAATCTGAGTCAGCGGGTCGCGCTACGGATCCGCGAGTTCGGCGGTGGACTCAACACGATTCATGGGCCGTTTTCATTGTTATTACTGATCCTTAGTTCACTGGGCATGTGGTATGTAATTGCCCTTGCCTACCAAGAGGTGACCCATTCGTATGGCGTAGAGTCGCTTGACATCAAGGTCTCGCAGGTTTTGATCTTGATGGGATCGAGCATGATCGGCTCGATGGTCCAGCTCCCCGGCGTGGGCGGCGGCTCGCAGCTTGCCACCATTGCAACGCTGTACCACCTCTTCGACGTGCCTCAGGAGCTTGCTGCAAGTTGCGGCATTATGCTCTGGCTCGTGACATTTGTGGCCGTCGTTCCGATCGGCCTCTTCCTGGCACATCGTGAGCGGCTTTCGCTTCGCAAGTTGTCCGAAGAAAGTCATCAGTCAGCCGATGCAAAAACAGAACACCCGCCTGCCGCATGAGCTACTGGTAACTCTCTACACGCCCAAACTAGTTCGATCGATGGCCAGTTCCCGTCCCTGCTACAATCGAAGGAAATCCAACAATTGGCAGGAGAACCAGTAACTTAAGCCCCATGAAGTGTCCTTTTTGCGGATTCGAAAATGACAAGGTTGTCGACTCGCGCGAGAGCAAAGAAGCGGATTCCATTCGGCGTCGGCGCGAGTGCTTGAAGTGCGAAAAGCGCTTTACAACATACGAGCGCATTGACGAAATCCCTTACATGGTCGTCAAGAAAGATGGGCGCCGCGAAAAATTTGACCGCCAAAAAGTCCTGAATGGCCTGCTACGAGCGTGCGAGAAACGCCCGGTACCGATCAGCAAGTTGGAACAAATTGTGAACGAAGCTGAGAGCTTCGTTATTGATTCGGCGGAGCGCGAACGGAAAACCAGCGAAGTTGGCGAACTGATCATGAACCGCTTAAGGCGCTACGACAAAGTTGCTTATGTCCGCTTCGCGTCGGTATACCTCGACTTCAAAGATGTCCAAGAGTTCATGGCGGAACTAAAGGACTTGCTCAAGACAAAAGAGATTCCAGAAGTGAAGGGGAAAAGTGCAGTGAAATGACGGCCGCTCTTCACAGCGTAAATCAAAGCCTTCGGTAAAATCTCTCTACGCAGTTAGCCCAGTTGGGCTACGGAAAGCTCGCAAACCTCCTATGGCGCACAAGATCACCCTTATCCCCGGTGACGGGATCGGCCCTGAAGTTACTCGCGCAGCCGTTCGCGTGCTAGAAGCTACCGGCGTGAAGTTCGAGTGGGAGAGTTTCGAAGCCGGCGCTGAGGCGTACGAAAAATACAAGGAATACATCCCTAAAGCCCTCCACGACTCGATCGAGCGCACCCGCGTCGGCCTAAAGGGCCCGGTAACCACCCCGATCGGTGGCGGATTTTCCAGCATTAATGTGGAACTGCGCAAGCGGTTTGAGCTCTATGCGAACTTTCGCCCTATTCGGAATCTACCGCACATCCCAACGCGTTATCCGGACGTCGACCTCATCATCGTCCGCGAAAATACAGAGGGCTTATATTCAGGAATCGAGCACGAAGTGGTTCCTGGTGTAGTGGAAAGCCTCAAGATTATTACCGAAAAAGCCTCCACTCGCATTTCTCGCTTCGCTTTCAAGTACGCCCGCGAAAACAAACGCAAGAAGATTCACGCTATACACAAAGCGAACATCATGAAGCTTTCTGATGGCCTTTTTTTGCGTTGCTCTCGCAACATTGCAAAGGAATACCCGGAAATCACCTACGGCGAGCACATCGTTGACAACACATGTATGCAACTGGTGATGAACCCCTACCAGTACGACATGCTGTTAATGGAAAATCTCTACGGTGATATAGTCTCGGATCTCTGTGCCGCATTCGTCGGGGGACTCGGGCTTGTTCCAGGAGCCAATTTCGGCGACGAGTGTGCCATCTTCGAAGCCGTGCACGGTTCTGCCCCAGATATCGCAGGTAAGAATCTGGCAAACCCAACTGCAGTCATTCGGTCTGGCTTGCTCATGTTGCGCCATCTGGGCGAGCACGAGGCGGCAGAAAAGGTGCGTGTCGCTCTTGAAAACGTTTATCGACATCGCGACAAACTCACCAAAGACATCGGCGGCAAGGCGGGAACTTCAGAATTTGCGGACGCAGTGATTGAAGCGATTGAGACACCTGAAGCCACACCGGCAGGGAGCAGCGTCTCGCACGCCTAGGGACGGGACGACAACTACCCAGCCTCGCTCAGACTTTGAATCCGTCCTGAACTCTATTAGGCACTCAGCTTCAGTGGTCGGTGAAAGCGTTCCCCACTTCTCCCGGATGTTTTGCTAGAATACGCTGTTTCGTACGTGGGTCCCGCGAATCGCGATCGCACCGGGGGGATGCCACTCATCTGGGAAAGGGCGTTGTGCCCGCATCACGCAACACTGGGTTACCGAGCCAAGGAGTTTGTTTCTGAAAGCCGTCGCTACGCCGTACAATCGCGCGCTGCATCGGTTTGCCGTCTTCACGGCCGGCGTCACGTTCTTGTTGATTGTGGCAGGCGCCCTTGTCACCAGTAACGACGCTGGCCTTTCAGTACCCGACTGGCCAACCACATTTGGTTCCTTCTACAAGATGCCGCACATGGTTGGCGGGGTGAAGTTCGAGCACGGCCATCGGATGGTTGCGGAATTCGTGGGACTTCTAACCATTTGCCTCGCAATCTGGACGTGGCGCTCAGAAAAGCGACGCTGGATGAAATTTTTGGGATTGGCCGCCATAGCAACGGTTATTGCGCAGGGAATTCTAGGCGGCATCACAGTGCTCTTTTATCTCCCGCCCGCTATCTCCTCCGCACATGCCGCGCTTGCCCACACCTTTTTCTGCATCACCGTCTCCATAGCCGTGTTTACGAGCCATAGGTGGGTGGAAGAAATTCCTCAGGTCGAATTTGATGCGCGCCGGCCGAGCCTTGTGACGTTGACCCTCGTTTCGATTTTTGTGCTGTACGCGCAGCTGATTCTCGGCGCCATGTTCCGTCACAAGGGGATGAGCTGGTGGCCCCACGTCCTGCACGCTGCTGTGGTTGCGATTGTGCTCGCGTGGACCTCGATTCGCGCTCTCACGCAGTACTCAAAAATAGAGGCGGTGCGGATACCCGCCATTACCATGCTCTCGTTGATGATTGCGCAACTCTGCCTCGGCTTCACCGCTTTTCTTACGCGGGTGGCATGGGGCAAGGACGCAGCCCAACCCGAATTGCCTATGGTCATCTCAACGGTTGCACATGTGGCCGTAGGAGCTTTGCTGTTAGCTACCACCGTCGTGCTCGCCATCCAGGTCTGGCGGCACGTTCCGGTTGCGTTCGAAGAACGCGTTACGTCTGGAGAACGGAATCCCATCGCCGCATGAACTCCGTCGCTCAACCCGTCGCTCTAACTCGCGGACGTATTCGCATCCTCATCGAGGATTACGCCGAACTTACGAAGGCTCGAGTCACCTCGCTTGTGGTGATGACCGCATGGTGCGGTTATTACTTCGGCGCGAATGCGTCTGGTGTTTCATCGCTAACTTGGGGTCTTCTCCACGCTTTGCTCGGTATCGGATTTGTGTCTGCCGGAACGGCTGCATTGAACGAAGTAATGGAGCATGAAATCGACGGCCACATGCGCCGTACTGCGCACCGGCCCCTTCCTTCTGGACGTATGAGTCTCACCCACGCCTCCATTGCCGGCGTTGCCCTGACCGTTGGGGGCGCGCTGTACTTGGGAATTGCTTGCAATCCGCTCACCGGATGGCTATCCCTTCTTACCGCTTTCGTGTACCTCGCAGCGTATACCCCCCTGAAACGTGTTCACCCGATCTGCACTTTTGTGGGCGCATTCCCTGGCGCAATGCCCGGCGTCCTCGGTTGGACCGCGGCGCGCGGCCATCTCGAGTGGGGCGCTCTCGTCATGTTTGCGATCGTCTTCTTCTGGCAGTTTCCCCACTTCTTCTCGATCGCCTGGCTTTATCGCGAGGACTACGCCAGTGGCGGTATCCGCATGCTTCCGGTTGTCCAACCCGACGGCCGTTCCACTTCACTTCGAATCATTTTGTACTCAATTGTTTTGATTCCCGTTACGCTTGCACCCACGTTTCTTGGCATGTCAGGAAAGATTTATCTTGTTGGTGCAATCATCATGGGTATTGGACTTTGCTACTTTGGTGGCCGCCTAGCTGCCCTGGGGCTTCCGCTCAACGCATCACGATCGAAGCAACGCGCACGTCAACTCCTTCAGGCTACCGTCATTTATCTACCACTTCTGTTCGCCCTCATGATGCTCAACACCGTATCGTCGTAGAATGACTGTGTAGAATAATCTGTGGCCAGTAAAGTCCCAGTCCTCGAGGAAGCCGCGCCCCGCGCCGCTGTAGGCCCGGGCTCCAGTGCCGTTATCAGCGTTCAAAATCTCATTCACCGCTACGATGACCGTACTGCGCTCGATGGCGTCAGTTTCGAAGTTCGTAATGCGGAGCTGTTCGGGCTCCTTGGGCCCAATGGAAGTGGTAAGACAACACTTTTCCGGATCCTCTCTACGCTGATGCTCCCCACTAGCGGGCATGCAGTCATTCAGGGATTCGATGCAGCCACCAATCCAAGCGCATTGCGGCGCCACATCGGCGTCGTCTTCCAGGCCCAGAGCAACGATCCAAAGCTCACTGCTTACGAGAATCTTTGGCACCAGGGACACCTGTACGGCTTGCGGGGCGCGCCCCTCAAGGCTCGGATCGCTGAAATTCTCGAGCGAGTAGGTCTCGCCGACCGAGCCGACGACGAAGTCGAAAAATTCTCCGGTGGGATGGAACGCCGTGTCGAGCTCGCCAAAGGGTTGCTTCACCATCCTTCGGTATTGCTGCTTGACGAGCCGACTACAGGTCTTGATCCCGGAGCTCGTCGTGATCTTTGGCAATATCTGGCGCAACTGCGCGATCAGGAAAACGTGACCGTCATTGTCACTACTCATTTGATGGAAGAAGCGGAACGTTGCGATCGATTGGCGATTCTGAATCAGGGCAAACTTGTGGCCCTCGGTACGCCAACCGAACTAAAGCGTGAAATCGGAGGAGATGTGATTTTGTTCGAGGCGGCCGACCCGGAGGCGCTGGCTCGACGCATCCGAGACCGCTTCGCTGTTGACGCTACTGTGATGGATCGTCACGTGCGTCTAGAGATTGAGAATGGCCATCGCTTTGTTACGGACGTTGTTGAGGCGTTCCCTGGGGAGATCCAGTCGCTTTCAGTAAGCAAACCAACCCTGGAAGATGTCTTCATTCGTCGCACAGGCCATCGATTCTGGAACGAAGTTTAGGCGCCGACACGGCGTGCACGCTTGTTTGAGCACGACGCGATCAGCTTAACGTTTGAGATCGGTAATACACAAATGGCAACACAAACCGCCACTCTCCAAACTCGACCTATCCCGTCAAGTGATGGCATTCTGCTTCCCGCCTTCACGCTTTGGTGGCGCGAAATCGTTCGTTTCTATCGCCAGCGCGCACGCGTCGTCGGTGTAATCGCCTCCCCTTTGCTGTTCTGGATTGTTATTGGATCAGGCTTCGGTACCTCATTCCGTTCCGGCGAAGGACCAGGGCAAGATCACTATCTCGACTACTTTTTTCCTGGCGCTCTGATCATGATTGTTCTGTTTACCGCCATCTTCACCATGATGTCGGTTATTGAAGATCGTAAGGAAGGGTTTCTCCTGTCGGTGCTGGTAGCGCCAGTTCCGCGTTCGGCCATCGTCCTGGGAAAAGTGCTTGGTGGGACAACGCTCGCGGCCGCTCAGGGACTTCTATTTCTGGTTTTTGCCCCGTTCGTAGGAATTCACTTTCACTTCATCCAATTCTTGCTCATCCTCTTGGTGGTCTTCCTGGTTTCGTTCGCTCTCACTGCGCTCGGGTTCGCGATCGCGTGGCCAATGGATTCGACCCAGGCCTTCCATGGCATCATCAATCTGTTCCTGATACCGCTTTGGCTACTGTCGGGGGCCTTGTTTCCGCTGAATAAGGCGGCGCATTGGTTAAGCATGTTGATGAGGATCAATCCCCTCACCTATGGAGTCGAAGCCCTTCGAACCCTCCTCTACCCTGGCAGTCCGTCGGATTTTTCCCTGACTGAATCTCTTGCCACTCTGGTGTTGTTTTCGTTATTCATGTTTGCGATCGCGTTCGTCGTAGCCAATCGGCGAACAACAAAACCAGTGGCCTGAATCTGTGCAGCCCCAAGAAATGCCTAGAATCTCAAAATGGACTACTCCATCTTCCCCGCAATCAACGCAACCCTGAACGGAAGCAGCGCTATCCTTCTCGTTTTAGGCAGAGTCCTGATTGCACGTGGCCGCGTCGCCGCTCACCGCGCCGTCATGATCACAGCGTTCTGCACGTCAACAGCGTTTTTGATTTCCTATCTGACTTACCACATCGGCCGCAGTCTTAGTGGCCTCTCGGCCTCGGTCCATTTCCAAGGCGTAGGGTGGTCACGCCCGGTCTACTTCACGATCCTGATCTCACACACCATCCTTGCAGTCGTAATCGTTCCACTCGTGCTAATAACGCTCAGTCGTGGGCTTAAGCAGCGTTATCCACAGCACCGTCGTATAGCGCGATGGACATTTCCACTCTGGCTCTACGTATCCGTTACAGGTGTCGTGATTTATGTCATGCTCTATCACCTCTTCGCTTGACGTTCCGGGCCAGCAGATACCGTTTAAAACGCTTCGCAACCTCTGCTGTTGCTCATCGCACCTACGACCGTTCTCACGCACAGCCACAACCAAAATTGACGTGCATTCATCACACCGGCATTGTCCGCCGTGGCCACCCGGCCCCTCACAATTCTGTTATATTGGGCTCGCGAAGGAGTTCCTCCCATGGCAAAGAGCGTTAATAAAGTCATACTTGTTGGTAATCTTGGAAAAGATCCGGAAGTGAAATACACCCCTCAAGGAACGGCTGTCGCTAAAATCACCTTGGCAACAAATGAGTCTTTTAAAGACAAGGACGGACAATGGCAGGAAAGAACAGAGTGGCACAACGTAGTGCTGTGGGCCCGATTGGCCGAAATCGCGGGTGAATACCTCAAGAAGGGAAACAAGGTCTACATCGAAGGACGTCTTCAGACGCGCTCTTGGGATGACAAGCAGACGAATCAGAAGAAATACATGACGGAAGTCGTTGCGGGAACAATGGTGCTACTTGGTGGACGCGGTGAAGGCGGTGGCGACTACAGCGGCTCACGCGGCTCCTCAGCGGGCAATAACAACTTCGATCAACGCACTCCAGAACCTGAACCCGCAGGAGTTTCGCCGATCACGGACGAAGACATTCCCTTCTAAGTGCTGGGCTCTGATCGGCAAGAATGCATTAGCCTTCGGCATTTCCATTCCGGTTGAGTAAAGTGTCTTGTGTGTATGGAGACTCGAACTCTGAAATAATCAGACGATCACCTCGAGGTCGCCATGTCATCCTTAGCGTCCAAAAATTGCGTTCCCTGCCGCGGTGGCACCCCCGCACTAAAAGGTATTGAGCTCGACCACCTTCTCAAAGAAGTCCCGGACTGGCAAATCGTCAACGATCACCACATCACTCGCACCTTCACGTTCCCCGATTTCAAGCAGGCTCTGGCTTTCACGAATAAAGTCGGCGCAATCGCCGAAGACCAAGGGCATCATCCGGATATTCTCCTGGCCTGGGGCCGAGTAGAAGTCACGATCTGGACCCATGCCGCAAAGGGGCTTACAGAGTCAGACTTTATCCTGGCCGCCAAGGTCGACCAGATGTTCGCCAATGGTTAATGCATTTGGTCGCAAGGAAAGTCTCGCGATGGATGCAAGCTGGCCTTGGCGCGTTGCTGTTGCTCAGGCAGTGTCTTGCCCCGGCAGACCCTAGCGCCGCGCTCACAGCCGATATGACAAACGTCACGACCCACGCAATGCCCCTGTCGTAAACTTCGTTTGTCGCATTCGGGAGAGATCAATGGAAAACTGGTGGAAAGTCGTAGTCATTCTGCTTGTGCTGTGGTTGGTGGGCGTCATTACAGCACACACGTTCGGTGGCGCTGTCTACGGTCTGTTGATTGCGGCCGTTGTCATCGCTGCCATACGCGTATTTCAAGGTAAAAAGCCCACTACGTAGAGCTTCCGTTGATGACACTCAGACTTCGGGTACTGTTGTTCCAGGATGCGTTTTATGAAAACCGCGAAATCAAGGACGTTTCGCGCCGTGCTGGAGAAAGCCGGGCGGCCTTTGTACTGGGTCGTGGTTCATATTCCCTTCGACACAACGAAAGTCTGGGGAACGCGCGCGCGTCTTAAAGTGAAGGGAACCATCAACGGGTTTCCTTTTCGTACTTCCCTTTTTCCACAACGCGGCGGAGGCCACACGCTGCTCGTGAACAAGCGCATGCAAGCGGGCGGTAACGCGATAGCGGGATCAGTCGCGAGATTTGTCCTTGAGCCCGATCTCGAAGAGCGGGAGGCCCTAGTTCCGCCGCAGCTAGCGACTTTATTGAAGGAAGATAAAGCCCTGCAGCGTTGGTTCAATGCGCTGAATTATTCAACTCGAAAATGGGTTGGCGACTGGATCGTCGACGTTAAAAGCACGGAAGCGCGAACTCGCAGAGCCGAACAGATTGCTGAGCGACTGATGCTTACAATGGACGCCGAGCGCGAATTACCACCGGTGTTGCGTGTGGCATTTGCAAGAAACCCGAAGGCCGCCGAGGGCTGGGCCTCGATGTCCCTTTCGCGCCAGCGTGGACACCTCTTGGCCATTTTCTACTATCGAACTCCCGAGGCTCGCGACCGTCGTCTAGAGAAAGTCCTCGAAGAGGCTGAACGTGTTGCGGAGAAGAATCGAAAACCATAGCTTCCTTTCCGACCCTCAGGGTTTTTGGACCTCCCTTTTACTGCACCGCGCAAGGTGCACCTGAAAAATCTGTTAGCAGTGAGACTTCAAGTATCTATTGAACCAACCGTAGCGCATATCACGTTTTCGTCAGCCGTTTTGTTTCGTTAGTCTTGAAACGATCGAGCTTCGATCCGCACTACCTGCCAGAACGGAACACCTCCCTCCCCCAGCGAGCCGTTGCCCCCAAAACAAAACACAATTCAGGAGAAAGAAATGTTGAAGAAAGTATTCCTAGCTCTCGTCGTAACGGCCCTCCCAGCAGTGAGTTTTGCGCAGGGGCAAACACAGGAACAAGCAGTCGCAGCTAAGGGCGTGGTTGCTCCAGACTCGGTTACTGCCTGTGCACACACCTACACCTCAGGCAGCGGACACAATTTGACGCAGTACTGCGTGACAGCGAACGGCAATATCACTCAGTTCTCGCGAGGAGGTTCAGAATTTATCAACGCAGGGGTTTTGTCGGAGGGTTATGGAGTTTGCGACATAAGTTCGGGAACCGGGTACTTTGACTATGCTGACAATGAGAGCGGAAACTGGGGAGCAACCAGCGTTCTAACCTCGAGCCCGACGCTCATCAAGTTGGTGCGGAATACTAGCGATGGAATCTGGACACTGACGCAAACGATCAGCAAGGTTGCCGCCAGCGGTTCAGGCCCTGGAGCCGCAAAAGTAGTGATGGCGTTGAAAAACAACACCGCCGTCGCACGAAGCGTATACCTTCTTCGTCACGCAGACGTGGATGCGAATTCCACTTCTGGCGATGACAATTTCGACTATACGATCGACACGGCGTGGGGATTGCAGCCCTCTTTTGGCGGCGGCCTTTCCTCAACCAGCAATACGTTCACTTTCTCGTACGACGCTTTTGTTCGGAACACTTTCGCCGGCCCTGCACCATGCAGCCCATCCACTGGAATCGTGAATCCAGGCCCATTCCACGGAGATGGTTCCATCGAACAGCTGTACTTCATCCCCATCCCAGCGCACGGAACCAAGACCGTTACCGTAACCTATAAGCCAATCTAGTTCCGATGCCAGGATAACCGTCCCGAAGTCGGAAAGGCCATGACTCACGTCATGGCCTTTGTCGTTTCCCTAAATCACCCATGATTTCGGTGGCGCAGCAACGATGAAAAAGAGAAAGAACGTCCCCTCTGCAAACCCTATGTATCCGTCAAAGGAACGCGCAAATCCTGCCCTGTCATTTCTCGCGGTTCGTTGAGACTGAGCATTCCGAGCATGGTTGGGGAGATGTCGCGCAGTGAACCATTGGGCTTTAAAGAAAATTGTTTCGCGTTGTCGGCAACCACGATAAAAGGGACGGGATTGGTCGTATGCGCAGTGTGCGGTCCGCCGGTCACGGGATCAATCATCATTTCTGCGTTTCCGTGATCAGCCGTAATGAGCATGCCTCCGCCTTTAGCTCGAACGGCTTTTTCAATCTCGCCCAGGCAGGCATCGACTATTTCAACTGCTTTGATAGTCGGTTCGATCTTGCCCGAGTGCCCCACCATATCCGCGTTGGCGAAGTTAACGATCATGACATCGAAGGTGCCCTCGTCAGTCGCTTTAACGACCGCTTCTGCGATGCCGGCCGCCGACATCTCTGGCTTGAGGTCATAAGTCGCGACTTTCGGCGACTGAACCAGCAGACGCTCTTCTCCAGGAAACGGTTGTTCGACTCCTCCGTTGAAAAAGTAAGTGACGTGCGCATACTTTTCTGTTTCGGCTACACGCAGATTTCGTAGTTTTTCCTGTCCCATTACGTTTGCCAGGATGTTGGCCATCGACTCTGGCGGAATAACCACAGGGAGCATGAAATTCTTGTCGTACTGCGTCATGCAAACATAGTGAAGGTTCCTTGGAACACGATCGCGCGCAATCGTGGAATCTAGATCCTCAGCGCCCGGCAAGTCGCGTCCACCCTGCTCATTAATTCCGCTGTTGCGGGCAAGAGCGCGCGTGATCTGACGGACGCGATCCGCACGGAAGTTAAAGCAGATACATGAGTCTTCGGCGCGAATGGTTCCGAGGGATTCGCCCTTGTTGTCAATACAAACAAAAGGTATTACGAATTCGTCCGTAACTCCCTTGTTGTAAGAATCTTTCACGCCTTGAGCTGCGTCGACGTACTTTCCGCCTTCGCCATTCCCGTCGACCATCGCGTGGTAAGCTTTCGCAATTCGCTCCCAGCGCCTGTCGCGATCCATGGCGTAGTAACGTCCGTTCACGCTGGCGATCTTCCCGGAGTTGTATTCACGCATTTTCTGCTGCAGTTGCTGGAGATATCCCGCCCCGTTGGTTGGTAGTGTGTCGCGGCCGTCCATGAACGCGTGGACGAAGACGCGGTCGACACCTTGTTGTTTCGCCATCATGAGCAGAGCATATAGATGAGCCTGCTGCGAGTGCACGCCACCGTCCGAAACAAGACCGAAGAGATGGAGGCGACGGCCACCGGTACGCGCGTGCTTCATAGCCGCGACGAGCGTAGGGTCAGAGAAGAAATCTCCATTCTTAATCATTAGATCAATGCGGGTGATATCCATATGGACAATTCGGCCCGCACCAATGTTGAGGTGCCCGACTTCGCTGTTGCCCATTTGGCCTTCGGGCAGTCCGACGAAAGGCCCGCTGGTATGAATCAACGTGTTCGGATATTCGCGCAGCATGCGGTCATAGGTGGGCTTACGGGCAAGCGCGATTGCATTCGCGTCCGTCTTGGGGCTGTAGCCCCAGCCGTCAAGGATGATGAGGACAAGTGGCTTGGGACGAGGCATGGATGGTGATCTCTCCTGGTTTTCTGCCAACTGCCTTTGGCGTGAAACTCAAAGCGGCGTTTATTTCGTTAGTTCTTTTGTGTGGCCGGTTGCTCAGTCTGGGTTTTCTTGTTGCGTTCTTCACGGGCAAGTTGTTCGGCACGTTCCATCACTTTGTCCATCATTGCTTGGATGCGCGGGCTCGAAGCCTGCATCGACTCCGCGGTCATGGCGGGCATCTCGCGTAACATTTTCTGTCCCGTGGGCGACTGGTAGAACGCGTTCATCGCGTCTACATCGGCTTTGTTCAAGTGTTTCTGATAAACCGGGATCATGTCGTCAAGCATTCCATCGACCGGAAAGTCTTTCAGCATGTCGCTTGTGAATTGGTCGAGGCGCGCGAGATCCTGTTCGGTCATTTGAGGCGCACGCTTTTTGAGTCCTTCACGAATCATTTCGCGTTGCTGCTTGGCGACCGAATCCATTACTAGGCGCATTTGGTCACGGATGTGCATCGTGTCGAACAGCTTCAGGATGTCATCGCGTGTGGCCGGCGCTGGGGAGGCCGAATCCGCCACCTGAGCAAGCGCGGGGAGCGCAATCATCAAAAATACAAACGTGAGCATTAAAATCCGTTTCATTTGCACTCTCTCCGCAACCTACCCGTTGTAATTGAGCGCTCCGAGGCCTAGGAAACGAGCGCTGGCACCAAGTTCTTCTTCAATTCTCAAAAGCTGGTTATATTTCGCGATCCGATCGGTGCGCGAGGCGGAACCTGTTTTGATTTGGCCGGCGCCAGTGGCCACTGCGAGGTCCGCGATAAAAGTGTCTTCGCTCTCGCCGGATCGATGAGAAATGATAGATGTGTATCCGTTGCGGCGTGCAAGATCGATAGCGTCGAGCGTCTCACTGACCGTGCCGATTTGATTGACCTTGATTAAGATTGAGTTCGCAATCCCTTTATCTATGCCTTCCTGAAGGCGCTCGGTGTTGGTGACGAATAAATCATCGCCCACCAATTGAACCTTTTTGCCGACCAGATCGGTAAGAGTCTTCCAACCCTCCCAGTCGTCCTCGGCAAGACCATCTTCGATCGAAACGATTGGATAATCGTTTACCCATTTGGCCCAGAAGCGAGCCATATCTTCGGACGACTTGGTGGACTTGTCCGATTTCTTGAATGTGTATTTGCCGTCTTTGAAGAATTCGCTGGCTGCCGGATCAAGCGCGATAGCAATGTCGTCGCCCGGAGTGTATCCAGCTTGTTGAATGGCTTCCAACACAACCTCAATCGCCTCGACGTTCGATTTCAGGCTGGGAGCGAAGCCACCTTCATCGCCAACTGCAGTGTTGTAACCACGTTTCTTTAAAACTGATTTTAGAGTGTGAAAAACTTCGACTCCCCATTGAAGTGCGTCAGAGAACGATGGCGCTCCGACGGGCATGACCATAAATTCCTGGAAGTCCACGTTGTTGTCAGCGTGGGCGCCCCCGTTAAGAATGTTCATCATTGGTGTCGGCAGAACATTGGCTCCCGCCCCCCCCAAATAGCGATACAGAGGAAGGCCGTACTCATTCGCCGCTGCGCGCGCTGCTGCCATTGAGACAGCTAGAGTCGCATTCGCCCCGAGCCTACCTTTGTTAGGCGTACCGTCCAGTTCTATGAGTTTGGCGTCGAGAGCGCGCTGATTGTCCGCATCCATCCCACCTAGAGCGGTGGCAATTTCGCCATTAACATTTTCCACGGCATTCAGAACACCTTTTCCGAGATAGCGTTCTTGATCCCCATCTCGTAGCTCCACCGCTTCATGCTCACCTGTGGAAGCACCTGACGGGACAATTGCTCGACCAGACTTGCCGCTTCCTAGTGTGACTTCGGCCTCTACAGTTGGATTACCTCGAGAATCCAGAACTTCGCGTGCATGAATATCCCTGATGTCGATCATTTGTATGAGTCCATTCTTGGAAGAGTTGAAATCATCGTCCTGAATCATTCCGGGTAAGTCAGTATGGAACTTGATTTGGCGCCCGGTAAGTATTCCCTTGCCGCGGAATGTTTTCCCATGATGAGTGCGAACTCGAAATTATAGCGGAATCAGCGGAAGGGCGATGTGATGTAAACCCGTCATTTTGGGCCAGCAGCAATGCTTGCATTCTCGATGCATGTTCGGCAAAACGCGCATCTCGTCGGTTATTGCCGCGTGTTTTAGGCTGCCTTACAGTCATTAGGATGCAGCAGCAAACGGAAACTCTAGAAGTAGGATCGCGCGCGCCCGAATTTGCGCTAGAGGCGGCGAATCGCGACGGTGTATTCACTCTATCGGGTTTCTTGCGGCGCGCCGTGCTGGTAATTGAATTCCTAAGGGGTACGTGGTGACCAAATTGCGCCAAGCGGATGGCTCAGTTGGAGCCAATGAAAGATGAAATCGCAACGATGGGAGCGGAGTTGACCTACGTCGCGGCTGAAAAGCGGGACGGCATCTACAAACCCAGCAAGTTCCTGGAGAAAAATCCAATCTCTTTTCCATTTCTACTCGACGAAGATCGGACGGCCACCAAGGCTTACGGCTTGTATCACGGCCTGGGAATGGATGCGTTGAATATCGCCCACCCTGCGACTCTTATTGTCGACCGCGCAAGGTCGGTGCGATACCTGTATCGCGGTGAAAATCAGCATGACCGAGCTCCGGTAGATCGAGTAATCGCTGCATTGGACGCGCTTCATAGAAAAAACGGCTAGGGCCCAAACGGTTCAGGTAGCAAATTGAGGAGGCTTCAATGAGAAAACTTCTGGTTGTACTGTCAGCTGTATTTTTGATTACCGCCGCGATGGCCCAAAACTCTCTGCCCACCGGCACCCCACTAAAGGTAAAGCTGGAAACAACGATTTCTACATTCAGTAGTCATGTTGGCGACCCGTTTCAGGGGCGATTAATAGATGCTGTCGTTATTGATGGCAAGACGCTGCTACCGGCAGGTGCCACAGTAGAAGGTAGGGTTACGAAACTCAACGAGCCACGCCGCATCAAAGGCAAGCCAACGATCGCTCTCCTCCCTGAGAATGTCGTCCTCCCAACCGGCGAACGCTACATGCTGAACGCAGTGTTGGTTGACACCAACATGGGCAAGGGCACGGACGTCAATGACGAAGGCCAGTTCAAAGGAGACGGACACGATCGTGGCGATCAAATCTGGATCGCCGGAGGAACCGGTAGCGGCATGCTCATTGGCGGCTTGATTGGCGGCGGCCCCGGCGTCCTGATCGGCGGCGCTGTCGGCGCGGGTGCCACGACGACACGTTGGCTGGTAAAACACCGGTCGGCGGTCCTGCCGGCAGGCACCGAACTAATGATGGAACTGAGCCGGCCCATGGAGATGGGAACGACTCCCTGGGGGCAATAGGTCAGTTAGGCATCACCATCATGTGTCCGACTGAAGTTTGTGGTCTAAAACGGTGCTGGGTCGCCATTTGACCAAATACGGCGCCCAGCGCCGGATACAGTGATCTGGGATCCAGCTCCTATCACGGTCCACTAGTCCATCTACCCTACGACATTCGGATTATCGATTGCACTTCATGCCATCGACATCAGCTCTGACTCGCTCAAAAGATGCAGTTCAATCCAACCCTCGACCGGCAAAGAATCGATCGGAAGGTGGTTGCGAAAGAGGTTGAACCGTACTCTCAGACGGTTCACCAGTCCCTCGGTAGATGTTTTTGTAGCATCCAATGAAGATGTGTGCTCCAAGTTCTCGTCCAACCATGCAAGTGGCAACTGGAACTCAAAATTACGTTTCACCACAATTCGAAGACCACTCTTCAGTGGTTCCGCGGAAGATGCGACGATCTCATCCGTCCCACCAACATTGACTTGCCATGCGGTCATAGTGCCGCTGAAAACTTTGGCCACAATGCGCAATGACCGATGGAGTTGTTGGGCATTCGGCAGCCAAGACTCTACGTTAACAACTACCTCGAAGTCCTCGGATGGCAGCTTCACATTGAAGTCGAGGCGCCCGTACAGGCTGGATTCATCAATCCCCGCGTATGCGGCATCGAGGAGAAACTGTTTGCCGTGCATCGCACTCGAACGATGATCCGCAGTGTAGCGTGCCGCCCCAAGCCACTCGAAGTAGCGAACCATATCGCCGGTGATGCGCGGATGAATGTAGGCGGTCTGATGGATAAAGATTGGACGCACCGGCACTCCCGCAATGGGATGGGATAGGTAGTCGGGCGCCACGCCTCCGAGGATGTGATACACGTTCGACAGGTGCTTGCGGTACAACTCATCGAAATCTCGATCATTCGCCGAGTGATGTTCGGGACCATACCACCAGTTCCAATCACTGCCCTCAGCGATCAATATTTCTTCGAAAGCCAGCTTGCGTTGAGTTTCCGTAGCCCGAGGCGCATTTTGGGCGTAAAAGTTTCGCGCGTGGTACAGGTAGTCCCACGCACGATTGTCCTCAGGCGCGCCGATCCACACGTTGAAATTGGCGTTGATCCAGGAGCCGGGTGTGAGCGACGGTAGAGGAGCGAACTTCTTGTGGCGAGCGACCGCTTCAGACATTGTCACGGCTTCTATGCCTGAATCTTTGGAAAGCGCATCGTAAAAGCGTCGAAGAAATTCACGACCCGATTGCGGGTAATACTCCCACGCATTTTCGCCATCAAGGATCACTGAAACGACAGCATCGCGGCCAGAGTTCAAAACCGATTGTGCCGCGTCCTTAATGTTCTGGATCAAGTGGCGGGCTGCTTCCTGAGGAGGCATTCCTGAATACACAAAACCAATCTGATCTGACAAGGTGTGATCGCGGAAAAACAAATGCATAGCAGCATCACCCTTTTCAAACCGATAGATGTCGTACAGCTTCGACGCCAGCTCCGGCGATAACCGCCCTGCCGAATCGCGCGAGAAATAGACACCCAAACTTCGACCCAAAACACCTTCGTCGGTTGCCATCCACTGCGCACCTAGTTTGGCTGCGATTGCAGTGGCTTCCTCGGAGACACTACCCTCCGATGGCCAAACGCCTCTAGGCCTTATCCCAAACGCTTGTTCGTGCAAGTCGAACCCACGAAGCAGTTGCTCGCTGGCGTCTTCTGGATGCTGAAAGCGATTTTGCGGCAAGGGGAGTCCTGGTGAGGACACACTGCCCACATTTGTGTCACACACGAGCGGAAGAATAGGGTGGTAGAAAGGTGACGTAGAAAGTTCGACAGATCCGCGTTTGGCGGCCTC